>MDTE01092241.1_pt1 | contig 13946 bp, 14 predicted proteins | sample 811231 | NCBI WGS metagenome assembly MDTE01 (sample SAMN05326651, study PRJNA326480) | marine metagenome | isolation source: seawater | place: Indian Ocean: Red Sea | collected 2010 | reverse complement strand
TCCCGATGGGGATTTAAGCGGTCTAAGTTCAAAGGTACTTTCTGAGATAGGCTTTACTATTCTAATTTATCCAACACTAAGTTTCCTTGCTGCAGCGGAAGCCATAAAAAAAGCGTTTAATGAATTCAAGGCAACCGGTTTAGTGAAAAAACAAGCAATGCAGCCCTTTAATGAATTTAGCGAAATAATCGGTTTTGAAGAAATATATTCGTTTGAGGATCGCTGGAACAATAAAAAAAATAAGGAGTTATAAAATATGCATTACGATTTTGTACCTATGCCACATCGGAAACCTCTTAGATGGCCAAACGGTAAGAGAATGGCAGTAATTTTGACTACTAATTTAGAATACTGGGAACCAACTAAGGATACCGAGCGTGTAATATATCCAGGAGGCCCGGGAATAGTTGGGGGCACCCTCGCAGGTAATATTTATGATAATCCTAATTGGACTTGGCGAGAATATGGACACAGAGTTGGAGTTTGGAGAATGTTTGAACTATTCGAACAAGCTGGGATTCCTACTTCTTGTACTATTAACGCAATGATGGGGACTGAGCGCCGCGCAGTTGTTGAACATGCCGTAAAACAAGGGTATGAGATAGTAGCTCACAACTATGAACAAACAGAACTACTTACCGACTTTCAAAATGATGAAGAAAAAGAAAGGGAAGTAATCCGGGCAACACTTGAGATCTACAAGAAAGTGGTAGGAAGAGATGCAAAAGGCTGGCTATCGTCATCTTTAAGGTCTACTCCTAAAACAATTGATTTAATTGCTGAAGAAGGCCTTACTTTTTTCTGTGACTTGTTAAACGATGATCAACCCTATTTAGTTAAGACTAGATCAGGGAAGGATATCGTTTCAGTACCATATACATCCGAAGTCAATGATTTTACAGTTTTTTTGCGGCAAGGAAAAGATGTTGAAGGAGCCTTTGCGGTATTCAAGGAACAATTTGATTGGCTGTATGAAGAAAGCCGTTCAAGTGGACGTCATATGAACATTGGGCTTCATCCACATGTAATTGGACAACCATTTCGTATTCGTTCGCTAAAAGAATTTCTTAAATACTTAAAACAATTTAAAGATATTTGGTTCCCTACAAGAGAGGAGTTAGCAAATTGGTATCTTGAAAATCACGAGAGTCATATACCTTAAAATTATTCACTCAACCTTTTCTAATTCTCTGAGTGATGTAATCATCGCTGACCTCATTACATACTCTTTATGTTTACGTTCATCAGCGACAATATCTTGTAACTCTTTATAGTATGCTGATCTCTGAGACTGATCCTCTGCATTAAGTATAGCTCTGTTTCGTAAAGCTTGCGCCTGAACTGTCTCAATTGCAACCTTACGTCTTTGTCTTTCATATCTTCCCATATTTTCTAACGGGGCTCCGCGCCAAACACTCGACAATTTTTCTGCAAGATTAACTGCGTCATGAATTCCACCATTCATTCCCATGCCTCCCAGAGGATTATTAATATGTGCAGCATCCCCGGCTAGAAAAATCCTTTTGTCAATATATTTACTGGCTACTCTTTCATGTACTTTATAAGCTGTCTTGTGCATTACTTCGTAGGGCTCTCGAGAAGGAACAACCGATTGAAGCCTCTTTTCAACATTCTCAGGGGCCATAATAAACTCTTCAGAATGATCTGGGTTTGTTGGCAATAAAACTCGCCATAAGGTAAGTGTTCTTAACAACACCAGCCATTCTGTGGGGTCAGATATATAGGCAATATTAGCCAAATCTGTTATTTCATCCTCGTATCTAAACTTGGTAGATAGTACAAGAAATATCTCTGGAATTGTCATGCCCTCAAAACTAGCTCCAATTGCCTTTCTTACCACTGAACGGGCACCATCAGCACCTATCAAAAATCGACCTTCAAATTTTCTTAGGGTTCCATCTTCATTTTTGGCCGAAACCCAAACAGAATCTTCATTTTGTCCAACTGCTTCAGCAGTTGTTTTTGTAATTAGCTCTCCATCCGGATGATTATCAATAAACTCACGTAAAGCATTGGTGAGCTTCCATTGCTCACACTGCAGTCTGAATGGGAAATTAGTTTCTCCTTTGAGAAGACCCACATCAAAAGTAGCTATGACACCTTTTTTTCTATCCCTAAATTGCCAGTTTTCACAAACCAACCCTTGATCCACAAGTTTTTTAGCTATTCCCAGTTCATCAAGAAAATCTAATGTAGGCGGATGAAAAGTCGATGCCCTTAAATCTTGAGCAAGATCAGCAGTGGACTCAAGTAACTTCACAGGTATTCCTCGAGAAATCAGAGAAGCAGTAGCAACTAGGCCAACTGGACCGGCACCTACAATTAAAACAACCTCTCTACTACTATTCATAAAATTTTCCTTTTTTTTCCAGTTAGGCTGAAAATAGATCTTGTACAAAACGAAAAAGTTTAGTCAACTTAGCATATGTTATTTGAACAAGTGCTTCAACAAATTATCAATGGCTTAATGCTAGGAAGTATTTACATCAGCGTAGCAGTCGCCTTTACTCTTGCAATTGGAATTCTGAATTTTTTAAATTTTACTATACCAGCGCTTTATATGTTAGCAGGTATGGTTGGTTGGTCGCTATCTCATTATGGGTTACCCTTTGGTCTTTCTGGTCCTATTCACTGGGGATTGGCGCTTATAATCGGAATTATTTGTGCAATTTTAGCTTCCTTAATTGTAGAAAGATTCACTTACAGATATTTTAAAATGAAGCATGGTGACGCCACAGAGCATGCAATCCCTTTAGTATCTTCTCTAGGTTTTTTATTAATATTCGAATATCTAATTTTGATCGCACATGGATCAGACACTCGAGGTTTCTCGACTCCTTTTACTAACTTAGATTGGAAAACTGACAATTACATAATATCTATTCCACAGTTGGCAAGTTTGATTTTATCGATCTTAATCGTTGCAGCCCTTTCATTTCTATTAAGCCGTACAAAGGTTGGCCGAGCTTTAAGAGCCATAGCAGAAAATCCAGATGCAGCAACAATGATGGGTATTGACGTTGATAGAATAGTACCGATTGTTTTTATACTTATTGGTTTTCTCTGCGGCATTTCTGCATCCATTTTTGCAATAAATTATCATGAGGTAAGCCCTTACATGGGAGATCACGTTGGAACTAAAGCGATCGCAGCAATGGTTATAGGGGGATTAGGGTCCGTTTGGGGTGCTATTGCAGGGGGATTAATTGTTGGCTTGAGTGAAACATTATCTATTTACTTTTTTGGCGCGTCATCCGCACAAATAACGGTTTGGAGCCTTCTTCTTATACTAGTCGTTTTTAAACCAACAGGACTTTTTGGACATAATGCAATAGGTAAAGGTAAATTTTGATGAGTGGTTATTTGGCAGGAGTATTAGCAATTTTGGGTATTAATATTATCTTTGCTTATTCAATTTACATCACCGCTGCAACAGGACAACTAAACTTGGGTGGAGCTGGATTCCAGGCTATAGGCGCGTACGCATGTGCAATATTTTCAAATGAAATAGGCCTGCCAATATCTTTAACACTAATATTTTCTGCTATTTTGGGAGGTGCTATAAGTTTTTTGATAGCATTCCCAGTTCTTCGGACAAAAGGTGTATATATGGTGTTAGCTACGTTTGCCATTGCTGAAATAGTTGCTGGTATAATTTTGAACAGCAGTTATTTAGGGGGTCCGACTGGCATGATTATTAATACTTATATTGAAACTGAAGTGATATTAATAGTGGCAATAATAATCATTTTGTTGAGCTTTTATTTGATGAGTACTCGCATAGGGCTTGCCATGAGAGCTGTTCATGATGATGAAGCAGTAGCCGATTTAATGGGAGTAAACAAAAGGGCTATACAAGTTGGTGCTTTCGCTTTAGGGGGAGCAATAGCTGGGTTGTCTGGGGGTCTCTATGCTCTTTATTTTGGTTTTATTGAAGCTCAGTATTTCAATGCCAATATATCAATATTTGTTCTACTCTATGTTCTAATAGGAGGGACTCAAACGGCTTGGGGACCTCTTTTGGGAGCGTCCTTTTTTACACTTATACCGGAAGCACTTCGTATTGGCGATGATTGGAGGTTTTTTATTTTTGGAGTTATTATTGTTGCCATGATGATCCTTCGACCTGAAGGAATAGTTACTAGGGATGCTCTTGATAGAGTTTCAACTCGTCTGTTTCCTAGGAAAAGCAATGTCTAGGTCTATCTTAAAATTATCAAACGTATCAAAAAGCTTTGGCGGTGTGAAAGTATTAGAGAACGTTTCATTTGATGTTAAACAGGGCTCCCGTCACGCCCTGATTGGTCCTAATGGTGCAGGCAAAACAACTCTATTTAACGTTATTTCTGGGATACACGATCCTGATAAAGGAAGTGTTTTTTTTGAAGGAAAAGATTTAAATGGTATGCCATCTAGGAAAAGAATTAAAGAAGGTCTGTCTAGAAGTTTTCAAAATATTCGCTTAATGCCACACCTTTCAGTTTTAGAAAATGTAATGCTCGGTCAGCACAGTAGAGTTCCATTTATCGATATGATAAAACCTCTGAGCTTGGCTTCAAAAGCAGCTGGAAAGGATGAAGCAATTGAGACATTGAATAGCTTTGGAATAGATCTTCATAAAGGACAAACTGTTTCAAGCCTTCCATATGGCATAAGAAAGAAAATTGAGGTGGTAAGAGCTCTAATGGCGGGACCTAGATTACTAATGCTGGATGAGCCCGCAGCAGGGTTAAACACCGCTGAAACCAATACCCTTAGAGATTTTTTAAATGAAGTAAGCAACAGAGGAATAACTTTATTGTTAGTTGATCATGATATGCCCTTTGTCAACAGTCTCTGCACTCAAGTCTCAGTAATGAATTTTGGACAATTGATATATGATGGCCCTATTTCAGAGTTAAAAAATGATAAAAAGGTTTTAGAAGCCTACCTCGGAATGGATGAGGAGTCGGAGATATCAAATGCTTAATGTTGAAAACATTGACGTTAGATATGGTGCCATACATGCGTTAAAAAATGTTTCGATATCAGTTGGAGAATCTGAAATTGTAACAGTAGTTGGATCTAATGGTGCTGGAAAATCTTCTTTACTCCGAGCGATTGCCGGTACAACTAAAGCATCAAAAGGTTCTATTTCTTTTAAAAAACGAGAAATAAACTCTTTATCTGCCCCTTCAAGAGTTAAATCTGGATTAACATTGGTGCCAGAAGGGCGACAAATTTTTGTAAGTATGACTGTAGAAGAAAATTTATTACTTGGAGCTCATAGCCGAACAGGGTCAGAAGTAAAAAATTCAATTGAGTCAATTTTTGATCGATTTAGTAACTTGGCAGAAAGGCGCAATCAATTAGCTTCGGTGCTTTCAGGGGGAGAGCAACAGATGTTAGCAATCGGTAGAGCAATGGTCGCAAAACCTAAACTTATGATGCTAGATGAGCCCTCGTTGGGGTTATCTCCAATTTTAGTAAGCCAGTTGTTTGAGCTTATAAAAGAGTTGCATAGTCAAGGAATTTCAATTCTTATTGTAGAACAGAACACTAAACTAGCTTTAAAGACAGCTCAAAGAGGATACATTCTTGAGCTGGGTTCTGTAAGGCAGGAAGGCACAGTCGATGAGTTAGCGGCTGATAAGATTTTGGCAGAAGCTTATCTGGGAGAAAGTAATTAATTGAATAAAAACTATAATAATTACAAAAGGAGGAAAAACATGAAAAAACTTAAACCTATTATTTGGGGCGTTTTAGCCCTGTTTTTGTCCGTTTCAGGAGGCATTGCCGATACATTAAAGATTGGTCATATTGCTGGAAGAACAGGATGGCTTAAAGGTCCGGCTTTACCTGCTACAGTGGCGGTTGATATGGCAGTAAAAGAAATCAATGCAGCCGGGGGCGTAAATGGAAAAATGCTTGAGATAATTGAGTTTGATAGCGGATCGGACCCAAAGCAAGCTGCTCTTGCTGCTAGAACACTCGCTCAAGATCACGACGTTCTCGCTATCCTTGGACCTTTTTCTTCTGGTGAGGCGCAAGTCGCTTTCAATGTGGCAGAGAGAGAGAAAATTGTGATGATGTCTAATGCGTCATCTGCCCCTGGTTTAACCAAAGATAAGGAATGGGCTTGGAGAATTACCGAAGATGAGGGGAAACAATTCGCAAGATTGTTAAAGACTTTCAATGAAAAAGATGTGGCTCGTGACTCTGTTGACATTGTATATGTTTCCGATGAAGCTATTTCGGCAGTTGTTGGGACTAAGCTTTATCCGTTCCTTTTGAAGAAGTTTGGAATAAAGCATGGAGAGCCAGTAGCAATTACCTACAAGAGCTTTGATTTAGCTCCACAGATTGCACCAATAGTAGCAAACAATCCTGATATGGTAGCTGTTGCTGGCCTTCCTGAGAATGCTTCAAAAACAATACGGGAACTGAAGCGCCAAGGTTACAAGGGTAGAATGATTGGAAGTCAAATATTTGCTGACCCCAACATCTTAGAGCTATTTGGAGACCTCGCTGAGGGAACTACTTTCATGGCAGGATTTCACGCAGATTCATCAGCCAAAGCCAAGGCCTTTAATGAGAAATTTGTAAAGGAAACCAAGGCTGCTGGTATAAAGAAACTTGGCGCACACCATACAGATGCTCAATCATATGATGCAATACACCTTTTTGCAAAAGTTATGAAAGAGCAAAATGTATCTGGCACTAAAAGTAGCTTAACTGCAGATAGATTGGCTATCAAGGAAGGCTTAAAGACTGTGAAATTCTCTGGTATTCTTGGTGACAACTTGTGTTTCTCAGGGAATGATGCAGAGCTACCTGGTTATGTGATCCAAATAAAAGATCAAAAATGGACACTGATGGCTAGCCACGCACCGGATCCTTGCTAAACTTACGAGTAATAAGAATATGTATTTTAAATGCGCCCAAATGGGCGCATTTATTTTGTGTTTCACTGAAATGTCTCATTAACAGTTTACTGTCTACCTACTTTAAAGCATTAATTATTTTAAGGGGTTAATAAATATGGATGATCTTGTATTAGTTGGAGGCGCCGGTGGCATTGGACGAGAACTCGCAAACAGAGCACATGCCGACGGATGGAAAGTTACAGTAATGGATTTAGAGAAATCTCTCTCAAAACATCCTCCATCGAATGGTATTAAATCAAAAGTAATTGATCTAACAGATCCATCTAGCATAGCTAGCGCTTTTTCAGGTTTTTCTGAGATTTCGGGATTTGTTAATCTAGCAGGGTTTATGCAAGGTTTGTGTTCAATTAAAAAAACACAAAGCAAGGATTTTGACGACGTCATTAACTTAAACTTAAAAGGTGCGTTTCTCGTAGCTAAAGAGGTGCTACCATTTATGAGAGAAAATGGCGGCTCTATTGTAAATGTTGTATCAGGGCTGGCCTCTAACGTTAGACCGGGATATGGAGCATATTCTATTTCGAAGGCTGGTTTAATCAATCTAACAAAAACGTTAGCTTTAGAAGAAGCTCCAAAAATAAGAGTAAACGCAGTCGGTCCTTCGGCTGTAGACACCGCATTCCTTAGAGGGGGAACTGGACGGTCAGATGAAAATGAACCGTTATCGCTTGATATAGATAATTATATAAAGATAACACCACTCAGGCGAATGGCTCTTCCTGACGATATTGTCGGTCCAATAATGTTTCTTTTAGGATCAGACAGTGGCTTCATGACTGGACAAACTTTATGGGTAAATGGTGGAGGATATATGCCATGAGCTATGATGCTTCACTAAAAGGCCGATCAATTTTAATTACTGGCGGAAATAGAGGTTTAGGTAAAGAGATGGCTCTATCCTTAGCCAAATCCGGAGTAAAATTGTGTATCACCGCTTCAAAAAATGGAGATGCTTTTAAAAATACTAAAGAGGAATTAATCGCAATATTGGGGGAAGAGAACGTCTGTGCTGAAGTTGTTGATGTTTCTGATGCGATTGGTATGTCTCAATTAACCGAAAAGTGCATTGAAAAATTTTCTAAAATTGACGTTCTTATTAATAATGCGGCTAGAGGAATGCGGGTTATATCAGAAACGTTTAATACGGTACCGACAAAATTTTGGGAAACTACTCCTGAAGCATGGTCGAGTATAATTGATGCTAATGTAAAAGGACCATTCATAGCAGCCAGATATGTAGTACCTTATATGATAAAGAATAAATTTGGGAAAATAATAAATATTTCTACTTCCTCGCAAACAATGATACGGAAAGGATACTCTCCCTACGGTCCATCAAAAGCTTTTATTGAGTCAACATCAAGAGCGTGGGCAAGTGACCTTGAAGGAACGGGTGTTGATGTTAATGTCTTATTACCAGGAGGAGCAACAGATACCGATCTTCTTCCTCCTTCTAAAAACAAAAAAGGTGCAGATGGAAACTTACTACCTCCCTCAATAATGAATGACGCAATACAATGGCTAGCATCTGATAAATCAAATGGCATTACTGGTGGTAGGTTCATCGGTCGCTATTGGAACGATATGGATGCAAGAGTTGATAGTACCGGTCAAAACCCACAAATTATGTGAACAATATGGTTAAAAACTTAAAATTAGGTGATTTATCCATTACGGGTTTAAACGATATAAATAGATTCAGTATTCCTGTAAAAAAATTATTTCCAGATTTTGATGATTCAATTTTAAGAAAAAATGACCCTCTTCCAGAATCGGTTATGTCAAAAGGTCTTATACACCTGACAATAAGATCTTGGCTATTACGCCAATCTGGAAAGAATATTTTGATTGACAGCTGTGTTGGCGCGGACAAAGAGAGGCCTAATCATCCCGCTTGGCATAAGCGCGACGGAATGGAATGGCTAAATGCCTTGAAGCAAAAGGGGCTTACGCCTGAGGATATAGATATTGTAATGTGTACACATCTACATGCAGATCATGTAGGCTGGAATACAAAGTTAGAAAATGGGACTTGGGTTCCAACCTTTCCCAATGCAAAATATGTATGTGGCAAAATAGAATACAATTATTGGAATAACACATATAAAGAGACTGATAAACATGGTGCCTTTGAAGATAGCATCTTACCGATTGTAAAAAAAAACCAAATGGAGTTTGTAGAAGATGGCTGGGACTTAATTAAAGGACTAAAAGTTCAAGTTAGGCCTGGACACACTATAGGTCATTTATGTTTAGAAAGTGATCGAGGAGCATTATTTTGTGGTGATGTTCTGCATTCACCTTTGCAATTGAGACATACAGAATTATCAAGTGCATTTTGTTCAGACCCTGATTTAGCACGTTCTACGCGAGAAAAATTACTGATGGAAATTTCGGAATCAGATAGATATTTAATTCCAGCGCATTTTGCTGACCCTGGATGGACAAAAATTAAAAAGTTCGGAACAGGCTATCGTGAAATAACTTAGAACTAATCGCTACTCTTCTCGTTGATAAGTTCTATAGCTTGATCAGTTGTTAATAAATCTGCATATTTAGCACTCATGTCAAATAAATTGGCCTCATGGGGCTCAACTGCCCTGTCTCCAACGGCATCTGATACCACGAGCGTAACAAAATCGCTTGAGATACTGTCTATGCATGTAGCCCTAATGCATCCTGAAGTTGTCACTCCTGTAATGAGAAGGGTGTCAACCCCTTTACCCTTCAAAATAGCTTCCAAATCTGTTTTAAAAAAAGCACTTGGGAATTGCTTTGTAATCAAAATATCCTCACTAGTAGTTTTTAAATGGGAATGTATCTTCTGTGACTGCTTTCCTTCATCGAAACAAGACAAGGCTGGTACCTTTTTGTAAAATGTTCCTCCATTTTCTCCACCATTTTTATATTTTACCTCGGTGAAAACTACTGGAATGTTACTATGTTTCCGACAAACAGAAAGAAGCTTAATAGAATTTTCTAATGCAATTTGACACCCTTCTCCACCAAAAAGTGGACTATCTTCTTCAAAATAAGCATTCGCAAAATCAACAAAAATAACAGCAAGTTTATTCCCGTATTTCTGTGGACTATGATATTTTGCTTTTGAATAATTTTCTTTCAAATCCTCAGTCATTATTTTCCTCGCTTTTATATCTTAATAGCTAAATTACTCCTGATGTCTCCAGAGTTTTAATTTCCTCATCTGTTCTTTTGAGTATTTCTTTCAAAACGTAATTATTATGCTCTCCTAAACTTGGGCCAACTCGACGGACTTCTCCAGGATTTTTTGATAACTTCGGTGCCACATTTTGCATCTTTATCAGACCAAACTCAGGGTGCTCAATATCTATAATTGCATCTCTTGCCTTAAAATGTGGGTCTTCAATCATATCTTTTGCTTTGTAGATTAATCCAGCAGGAATACCGTTTTCATTACATAAATGCTCCACTTCCTTAAGATCCTTTGTTTTAGTCCACTCATTTATTAAATCGTCTAATTCTTTTTGGTTTTGACCCCTCGCACTATGGGTACTATATCTTTCATCACTTGATAACTCTGGTTTATCCATCACTTTACTAAGACGAGAAAAAACACCGTCTTGGTTAGCAGCAATTAGGATCATCTGCCCATCTTTAGTTTCAAAAATATTAGAAGGAGCAACATTGGGAATTATAGGACCCGTGCGTTCCCGAGTATATCCAGCAACATAATGTTCGGTCACCAAGCTTTCCATCATATTTAGAACAGACTCATAAATGGCACTATCTACGACCTGACCTTTTCCCGTTCTCTCCCTTGCATGGACTGCCATCAAGGCTCCCATGCATGCATGCATTGCTGCCAATTCATCTCCTATTGAGATTCCGATCCTGCTAGGTTGGGTACTTGGATCCCCACTGACGTACCTTAATCCACCCATTGCTTCCCCAATTGCGCCAAAGCCAGCTCTTTGGCATAGGGACCTGTTTGACCATATCCAGACACTCTTACCATAATTAAACGAGGGTTAATTTCGCTGAGCGTTTCATAACTCATATTCCATCTCTCCAGAGTGCCTGGTCTAAAGTTCTCTATCAATATATCTGTGCTTTTAATTAGTTCTTTAATGATTTTCTGACCTTCTTCGACACGCAAGTTTACTGTAATAGATTTTTTATTTCTTGCTACAACTGGCCACCAAAGAGATTTACCATGTGGCTTTTCCCTTCCCCACTGACGCATTGGGTCTCCTATCTCTGGAGGTTCCACTTTTATTACTTCAGCTCCAAAGTCACCTAATAATTGACCACAGAAAGGTCCTGCCAGAAGCTGACCCATTTCTATAACCCTTAAGTCTGATAACGCACCCTCTTTTTTGTTGCTCATATTAATCAACTTTCTTTTTGACTTTATATTTCTTATTCTGTTCTAATAAGACCACGTTTACTTGAATCAAGTCAATTATTTCTGTGTTGAATTTATTTATTAGAAGGCAAACTTATATCCATGAAAGATTTTGTTCAAATTGTTGAAGTCTCACCCAGAGATGGAATACAAAATGAAAAAAAAATCTTGAACACAAATCAGAAATTAGAGCTAATTTCGAGAGCTATCGAATCTGGGTTTAAACGAATTGAAGTAACCAGCTTTGTTAACCCGAAAAAAGTTCCTCAGATGTACGATACCGATCAGTTAATTGAAAGCCTGCCCAAGAAAGAAAAAAAAGTCATAGAATTTGTAGGCCTCGTGCTTAATGAAAGAGGTTTTAAACGAGCATTAGATAGCAATTTGGATATTGCAAATTATGTCATTGTTGCAAGCGATACTTTCAGCCTACGTAATCAAGGAGCAACAACTAGGGATAATTTAAAAGTTTTAAAACAAGTTTTTAGTAAAGCAGAAAAAAAGATAGAAATTGCAACCACAATAGGTGCAAGTTTTGGCTGCCCTTTTGAAGGAGAAATATCGGTAAGTCATTTACTTGCTATTGTAGAAGAAGTGTCAAAAATAGGACTTAATGAGATATGCCTTGCAGATACTATTGGTGTAGCTACTCCAAAAGATATAAAGACAAAGTTAAAAGCAATAAGCACCGCTTTCCCTCAGCTAAAAGTAAGACTACATTTACACAACACACGAAATACAGGCATCGCAAATGCTTGGGCAGGACTTGAACAAGGGGTGGTGGGACTCGAGTCAAGTTTTGGTGGATCAGGGGGATGCCCATTTGCTCCAAATGCCACTGGGAATATTCCTACCGAAGATTTGATTTATATGCTTGATAGATCTGGTATTCATACTGGAATATCATTATCTAAATCGATAGAAACCGCTAAATGGCTTGAAGAACAACTAGACAAACCTCTTCCAGGTTTTCTTAAAAATACAGACGCGTTTCCGCCAGCCAATGATTTAGAGGATTTCAAAAATAGTAAAGGCGCCCCATGACAATTCACATAGGAGCAAAAAAAAATCAAATTTCTGACACCGTTTTGTTACCTGGAGATCCATTGCGGGCAAAATGGGCTGCAAATAAATTTTTATCAAATGTTACAGAAATTAATACTGTCAGGGGAATGCTAGGATATACTGGCACTTGGAAAAAGAACAAGGTAACGATACATGGCTCAGGAATGGGGATGCCTTCTCTCTCGATTTATGTAAATGAACTAATAAGAGATTATAATGCTAAAACATTAATTCGTATTGGATCAGCTGGAGGCATGCAGAAAAAAGTCAAACTGAGAGATGTAGTTATTGCAATGACAGCCACTAGTGTTTCGACACCTTCATCTACAATATTTAAAGAATTAAACTTTGCCCCTTGTGCAGACTTTGATTTGCTCCGCAACGCAGAGATGATTGCCAAGACAAAAAAGAGAAAGACCCATGTAGGCGGAATATATTCCTCTGATACTTTTTATGATGAAAGATCAGACCTTAATAAAGAGCTCACAAGACATGGGGTCCTAGCTGTAGAAATGGAAACAGCTGAGTTGTATAACCTAGCCTTGAGGTATAAACGAAGGGCTCTTTCAATCCTCACAATAAGTGACCATCTTCAAACAGGAAAAGCCTTAAGCTCTAAAGATCGTGAAAGCAGTTTTAGCGATATGGTGGAAATAGCTCTTGAAGCTGCATTTCTAAAAAACTAAAAGCAACATTAAGGAATATTGATGATTAAAGTAGCAATCATAGGGCTTGGGATTATGGGAAGGAGAATGCTTCAACATATGCGAATTCATGAGAAGTTTGAGCCTAATTTTCTATGGGATCCCGATAACACTGCATGCTTAAAAGCTCTCGAAGTTGATACAGAGGCTGAAATCACTGGCAGTCCAGAAGAAGCTGTTGATGCCGCAGACCTGATTTATCTTGCTTGCCCACCAAAAGTAAGAGATGCCTATGCAATTGAAGCAGCGCAAAAAGGTAAAGCTCTTTTTTTGGAAAAGCCACTAGGTATAGACATCGACAAAAGTAGGTCACTTATCGATAAACTTAAAGGGTTCAATGTTCCATTAGCAGTAAACTTTACACAGGCAGCCGGTCCTGCATTAAATGATTTGATCCAAGCCAAATCCGATGGTGAGTTAGGAGAAATGATTGGAGTTGACATTATTGTTACGTATCCAAAGTGGCCAAGAGAATGGCAAAAAGAAGCAAATTGGCTTCAGTTTAGAGAAGAAGGAGGAATGACTAGGGAAGTAATATCACACTTTTTATTCTTTTCTGAACGAGTACTTGGTCTACTCGAATTAAAGTGGGCAAAGGTAGTATACCCGAAAGACGATATGCTTTGTGAAACCGATGTGCTTGCACGACTTGAAACACAAGATGGAAAGTGCGTAAACATTTTAGCTAGTGTAGGAGGAGTACAACCAGACAGGCAGGAAATGACCATAAGAGGCTCAAAAGCTAGTCGGCGTGTTTCAGAATTTTATAAAGATTTCCAAAGTGATGGTGGAGAGTTTTTACCTTTGAGAGATGAACCTAAAGATCCCAGAGCCATCAGCCTT
>MDTE01161524.1_pt1 | contig 13947 bp, 13 predicted proteins | sample 811231 | NCBI WGS metagenome assembly MDTE01 (sample SAMN05326651, study PRJNA326480) | marine metagenome | isolation source: seawater | place: Indian Ocean: Red Sea | collected 2010 | reverse complement strand
CCCCGAGATTCGAACCTTGAGAGAGCGTTCCAACGTCAAGCGGAGAAACCCCTCATAGAGATGACCGAGCCGATGCAAGCCTCGTTCGAACGCCTTGACGACAAATCCCTGCTTCCCCCGCACGGGGCGCAGCAGGCGGGCACACATCGTCGGTGTGAGACTCAAGGCCACAAAGGTTGAAACCACCACAGCCCCCGAGATGGCGATGGCAAACTCGACGAACAAGCGACCCGTCGTCGTCGTTTGAAAGGCCAACGGGGTAAAGACCGCGACCAGAGCCAGGGTGGTCGCCACGACGGCAAATGAAATCTCCTTCATCCCTCGACGAGCCGCCTCCATGGGCGTTTGGCCCGATTCGATGTGACGATGGATGTTTTCCAGCACCACAATCGCGTCATCCACCACAATCCCAATGGCCAGGATCAACGCCAGCATCGTCAGCACATTGACGGAGTATCCAAACCAATGGAGAAAAAGAAAGTTGGCCACAATGGAGACGGGAATGACGACCGCTGGAATAATCGTCGCCCGGGCGCTGTGCAGAAAGGCGTAAATGACCACGACGACCAACAGAAAGGCAAACCCGAGGGTGAGCCACACTTCACTGATCGCCTTTTCAACATACTCGGCCTCGTCATAGTTAATCTCCAGTCTGATTCCCGGCGGCAATGTCGGACGGACCCGTTTCAACTGCTCCCGAATGCCTCGGGACACACCCACGGCATTCGCCTTCGACTGCTTCACAACTCCCAGGAAAATGCAGGGCTTGCCATTGCTCCGCGCACGTGACCGAAGATTCTCAACCCCATCGACTGCCTCACCAACATCACTCAAGCGGATCAACCGGTCCCCGTCTTGGCGAATCACCAGTCGACGGAAGGCCTCGGCCGTTTTCATTTCCCCCAGGGTCTGGATGGTCATTTCGCGTTCGAGGCTCTCGACGCGACCACTGGGCAACTCGAGGTTCTGCAACCGCAGCGCCTGGCGCACGTCAAGCATGGTGACCTGACACGCGGCCATTCGTTCCGAGTCCAACCACAACCGAATGGCATACCGTTGCTCACCTCCCAGGAATATCGACGAAACCCCCTCCACGGTCTGGAGCCGGTTCTTGATCTGGCGCTCGGCCAGGGCGTTCATTTCGAGGGGGGTGTAATGCTCGCTCTCCATGGCGATCCAAAGCACCGGACGCGCATCCGAATCCTGCTTGGAAATGACGGGTTCTTCCACCGCGTCGGGAAGCAACCCACGAACACGAGCGACCCGGTCACGAACCTCCTGGGCGGCGATATCGATATCGCGCGACAGATCAAACTCGATATCGATTCGACTGCTTTGCTCGCGACTTCGACTCGACAGGGTCTTGATTCCCGGAACGTTGTTGACCGCCTCCTCCAATCGTTCCGTGACCTCGGTTTCAACCACCGCCGCGTTGGCTCCGAAATAGGTAGTACGGACCGAGACGATTGGGGGATCGATGTCCGGCAATTCCCGAACCGGCAACCGGGAGAGGCTGATCGCTCCAAAAAGAACCAGCGAAAGGCTCATCATCGTGGCCAGGACCGGGCGCTGAATCGAAATCTGTGACAGGTTCATGCGTGAGGGCTATTTTCCTCCCGGTCCAGTGGTGCCTCCCGACACCACGATCGGCGCTCCCGGGCCAATTTTCTGCGTTCCCTCCACAATCACCTGGTCCCCATCAACAAGCCCGGAGAGCACTTCAATGCTTCCGGCCATGCGTTCTCCTATGGAAATAGTCTTGGTCGCCGCCGTCGACTCCTCACCCACCACATAAACCACCGCCCGATCATTTTCCAGGATTCGAAACACCGCCGATTCCGGGATTACCATCGCGTTTTCCCGAATCGTCAGGGTCAATTCCAGGTTGGCGAACATTCCGGGAATCAGGGTGCGATCCTCGTTGGGAACCACCGCCTTCATTTCAACATTTCGAGTCTTCGGGTCGACAAAGGGAGCCACAAAGTAAACCGTACCTAGGAAAATGTGTTCGGGAAACGCCGCGACACTCAGAGCAATGCCCTGCCCTTTCCGGATGACGCGAAAAAACCGTTCCGGAACATTGAATGATACCTTGACGGGATCCAAATCCACCAGCCAGGTCAGGGTTTGCTCCCGGTTGATGACCTGGCCCGGGCTGACCACGCGGGCGCCGACAACCCCGCTGAAAGGGGAAATCACCCGGGCATCACTCAACTGGCGCTTGCGCAATTGCAGCACCGCACGGTCCGCGTCGGCGCGCGTCAGCGCTTGATCAAATTCCTGCCGACTGATGAGTTGTTCGCCAAACAACTGCTCACTCCGCTTCAACTCGGATTCGCTCAGTTCCAGGTTGGCCCTCGATTCCTCGTAGGCAGACTCCAGTTTCCTCCGGTCGAGCTCAATCAGGACATCTCCCTCTTCGACATCCTGCCCTTCTTCAAACCGGATCCTCTCGACAATGCCAATGGTTTCCGCCTTGATCTCAACCATTTCATTGGCCTCAACCGTGCCCACCAGCGAAAGCGACTCGGAAACGTCTTGCCGCACAACCGGCACGGCAATCACCGGGGTCGCCCCCCCCATCGGCCCGCGCCCGGAGTCGGCCGATTCCTCTGGCCCACAGCCAAGCGATCCCGTCACAATTAAAGTGACAAAGAGGCCCATTGACATCCATTCCTTCATGCTTACCTGCGAATCCACGGCCGGGAGGTTTCTCCAAAAACGAATCGGGCAACCTAATGGCGAAAATGGGGCAGCGTCAAATCCTATTCCCGCCTACCCAAATCACCTCCCAAAAGTCCCTCCCAGTCACTTGAATTATAACCAGCGCCTTGAATTGTAGTGGCGTTCGACTTTCCCCCGACGATACTGCTACCAAACCAACAAGAAATGTTACGGATAAGAAACCATGATCCCCTTCTTCATCGTCCAACAGCAAACGGCAGCCCTCATCCACCGCTTCGGTAAGTTCATCCGGATCGCGGACCCCGGACTCAATTTCAAGCTCCCCTTGATCGAACGGGTGGCCGGTCGGGTCAACCTTCGGGTCAGACAACTCGATGTGGACGTCGAAACCAAGACCGAGGACAACGTCTTTGTTAAGGTGATCGTCTCCGTCCAGTACTATGTTCTGAAGGACAAAATCTACGACGCCTTCTACAAACTCGATGATCCCGCCACCCAGATCCGGTCGTTTGTCTTCGATGTCGTCCGGGCACGGGTGCCACGTATCAAACTGGACGATGTTTTCGAGAAAAAGGACGAGATCGCCACGGTGGTGAAGGATGAATTGGCCCAGGTGATGGATGATTTTGGCTACGGGATCGTGAAGGCCCTGGTCACCGACATTGATCCGGACGCCAAGGTGAAGATTGCGATGAACGAAATCAATGCCGCCCAACGGCTCCGTGTGGCCGCAGCCGAAAAGGGAGAGGCGGAAAAAATCCTGCAAGTCAAGGCCGCAGAAGCCGAAGCCGAAAGCAAGGCGCTCTCCGGCAAGGGGATCGCCGACCAACGACGCGCGATTGTGGACGGACTCAAGGAGTCGGTTGGGGAATCCCAACGATCGGTTTCGGAAGCCAGCGCAACAGAAGTGATGAATCTAGTGCTCATGACGCAATACTTTGACACGCTCAAGGAGATCGGTCAGGGATCAAGCTCGAATACGATTCTCCTCCCACACTCACCAGGGCATCTCACCGATCTGGCCACTCAGATTCGAGATTCCATGATCGCGGGGGACCAGGCGTCCGCGCTGGCCAACTCCTCTCGGCAAGCCAAGCAACCGGCAACCCAGGAACCGAGCCCCCATTCAGTCCCCCCGCAGCCCCCCTCAACAACCGCCTAACGACGGTTCGATCCCGGTCTCGATTCCCTTCGGGACCGGGGCTCCGGACCGGGGCTCCGGACCGGGGCTCCCTCCCCCTTCCTCCTCCTCGTGAACCTAAAGCAACCCTCACGAGGACTGCCTCGCCAGATTCGAATCAAGCTTGGTATCGCCCCCCAATTCCGAGAAGATTCCGGGAGAGCGATCATGAGGCAGCGCCTAGACCAACATCTTGTCGAACACGGGATCTGCCCGAGCCGCGAGAAAGCCAAGCGGGCCATTCTGGCCGGACAGGTCAAAGTCAACGGCCACAAGGCGCTCAAACCCAGCGACCTGCTTCGAGACACCGATACCGTTGAACTGATTGCGCCCGAGCGGTTCGTCAGCCGAGGTGGGCACAAACTCGAGAAGGCGCTGACGCATTTTCAGATTGAGGTGGCCGGGCACGTTGCCGTCGACCTGGGTGCCTCCACGGGGGGCTTTACCGACTGCCTTCTCCAGCGAGGGGCTCACCGGGTCTATGCCATCGACGTCGGCAAGGCGCAGCTTGCCTGGAGGCTGCGTCAAGATCCCCGGGTTGTTGTCATGGACGGGGTCAATGCCCGACACCTCCGGTCGGACCAAATGCCTACTCCCTTCTCCGGAGCGGATCTGGTCGTCATTGACTGCTCCTTTATCTCCCTCAAACGAATCCTCCCCGCCGCTCAGGAGTTGTTGGCTCGCCGCGGCCAAATCGTCGCCCTCATCAAACCCCAATTCGAGGCTGGCAAAGAGGCCGTCGACCAGGGAAAAGGCGTCATTCGAGACCCGGAACTCCATCGCCAAATCACTGATGACTTGAAGGCCCATGTAAAATCAGACACGCTTCTTCACTGGCTTGGCCTCACCGAATCTCCTATCCTCGGTCCGGCGGGAAACAAAGAATTCCTTTGCTTACTGGAAAGATCTCATGCGCCAGATCAAACAGATCGGACTCATCGCCAACCCCGAGAAACCCCGTTGGAGAACGAGCCTGGCCCGCGCCGTCGCTCGGATTAAAAAGGCTGGCCGAGGGGCCTTCGCCCCACAACTAAGCGGCCGTCCGGAGAAACAATCGGAGCCACGTTTCTCCGAGCACCTCAAGGCGCTGCGCCAAACCGATCTCATTATCGTGATCGGCGGCGACGGAACCATGCTGGGCGTGGCGAGAGCCCTGCGGGGCACCCGGATTCCGATCCTCGGAATCAACACCGGCAACCTGGGATTCCTGACAGCCGCGCCGATGGCTGATCTCGAAAAGGTGCTGGAATGCATTTGGAGTCAGGATTATCGCATTGTTTCGCGCCCGTTCATCGAGGCCAGCATTCGGGATTCCGAGGGAGACCGCCGGTGGGTCGCCCTGAACGATTTTGTCATCAATCGCGGCGAACTCTCGCGGATGATCCAGCTCACCGTTTTTGTCGACGGAGACTTCCTGACCACCTACCAGTGCGACGGACTGATCGTGTGCTCGCCAACTGGCTCCACCGCTTACTCCCTCTCAGCGGGAGGGCCGATCATCAGCCCCGAGACCTCGGTCATGACCCTCACGCCCATCTGCCCTCACGCCCTTTCAAATCGGTCGGTTATTGTTCCCTTTGGCTCGATGATTGAAGTGGAGGTAGGTGCTCATCGACCGGAAACGATTCTCACCGGCGACGGCCAGGTCCCCCAATCGCTGCCTCCGGGAACGAGGGTGCAGTTTAGGAAAAGCCGACACCAGTTCCGCATTCTCTCGATCGGACCACACTCTTTTTTCGATACGCTCCGGGAGAAAATGAAGTGGAGTGGATCCAACCTCTAGAGCAAAGGCTCAGAGGCGGCGCCAACAGGCGATGAACATTCCATTGCCCTCACACGACACACCATCCATCCAAAGGGTGGCACCCGATGGTCCCCTTTCGAGCGCCCCGGACACGGCTCCGATCGCCCCCTCATCGGGAACAAACCCATCCCCCTCCGATTCAAAACCCTCGACCACCTCCCGCGTCTCCGCACCGGTCAGCGTACAGACGGCATATATCAGTTTTCCACCCGGTTTCACCCGGCTCGCGGCCGCCCTCAGAATCCCCTGCTGAATCTCAGCCAAAACGTGTGGGTCGCTCTCCGAGCTCGTCCAACGAGCGTCGGGATTTCGTCGCCAGGTGCCGACGCCACTGCAGGGGGCATCGACCAACACACCATCGAAACGCGTCTTCAACGGTGCCCCCCGACTGAGATCCGCCTGACGCCAGCGATAGTTGAACACCTCCGCTCGAGCCGCACGGGTCCTCAACCGGCGCAATCGCCGCATGGACCGATCGGTCACCCATATCAGACCTCGGTTTTCCATCCGATCCGCCAGGTCGAGAAACTTCCCTCCCTCACCGGCACACGCATCCCACCAAACTTCGCCCGGGCGAGGCCGGCAAACCGCCCCCACCCACTGGGAACTGATATCCTGAATCTCAAAACAACCCGTTTGAAAGGGTGTCGAACGAAACAAGTCTGCCGACCCTGAGTATGCCAGGCATCCCCGAGTCGGCGTTTCGATGGGCTGGTGAAAGGTCCCCGGTATGGTCTCCAGCGGCTCGGTTTTCCCCTGGCGGCATCGAACCCAAATCCGAGGCGCTTCCTGCAAGGATCGCAGCCATTCCTCAGAAACGGGCATCGTTTTTCTCAGCCATTCAGGAACCACTTGTTGAATCTCTTGAGCGGAAAACGACTGCGGACTCTCTCGGAAGCGATCGGATAATTCCAACGACTTCAAGAGTTGGACCCGAAGCGGCAACTCGGCTTTGAGAAGGCCTTTCCAGCGGAAATAGTTGAACACGTCATGGCTCACTTGACGTCGAAATCGGCCCCAAGACTTGGGGCCTCGGGCGAACGTTTTTCGGAGAATCGAGTCTGCTGGAGACTCCCGACTCGTCTCCCCGATCACCTTCAAAGTCAGCTCACGCGGTCCCATCAAGATCACCCTTCCCCAATCGCTCAAAGGTTTCACCATCAAAGCCGATGCAGTTCCCCGGGTTGACGACAAGCCCCACCGACGACCCGGGGAGAAGCGGGGTCGCACCCGACTCTTGCACGACCAATCTCAGGGTGCCTCGCTCAAGATGGATCAACGATCCGGCCCCCGTGCACTCGATGCGCCGGATCGAGAACTCCTCCCCTGCGGAGGAATCGGCCGCCATTGACGCCACCGAAATATGTTCCGGCCGGATACCGAGGATGGTCCGCCTTCCCACCGCCTCCCCTAACTGACGGAGGCCTTCCAGTTTAAAGGCCGGCTTCGATCCGGTCTCATAATCCGAACAAAAGGACACCGCCTCCCCTTCCCGCACGATTCTTCCTTCGACAAAATTCATCGGAGGGTAGCCCAAGAATCCAGCCACAAAACGGTGGTCGGGAGAGCGGTAGATCTCTTCAGGCGTTCCGATTTGTATCAGGTGCCCTTGATCAAGCACCGCCACTCGGTCTCCCATGGACAACCCTTCCTGGGCATCATGAGTCACGTAGAGAACCGTGGCGTCCGTCTCGTCCCGGACCGACAGGATTTCCTCCTTCAACTGAAAGCGCAGTTCGGGATCAAGTCCGGTCAGGGGTTCATCAAGAAGCAAAACCCTTGCCCCGGAGAGCAACGCTCGCCCCAGGGCAACGCGCTGCCGTTCCCCCCGCGACAATTGCTCCGGCAGGAATTCGAGCCGGCCAGCGACCCCCAAGCGTTCCCCCAGGGCATGAACCCGCTGGCTGATCGCTCTGGCGGCAAATCCTTGCCGTTCCAGACCCAGGGCCAGATTCTTGAATACCGAAAGGCCGGGATAGAGCAGGCCATCCTGGGCCAGCCAGAACACCTCGCGCTTGGAGGGAGGAATCTCACCGACCGGCCTCCCGTCCATAAAAACGCCACCTCGGCTGGGTTTCTCGAGCCCGGCAACCAACCGGAGAAGAGAGGACTTTCCAGAACCGGACGGGCCCACGACCGCGACCAACTCACCGGCCCGGACCCTCAGTTCCACCGACACCAATGCCGGGACACCGCCGCCGCGGGTACCACGATAATCTAGTCCGACGCCACTGAGATGAATCCTAGCCATTCGAGAGTGCGTTCCCCGGAGACCCGCTCCGACCGAGGAACAATCTTTTTTGAAACCTTCTCCAGTCCGATCGGGTAAATCAAGGTCAACTCTTCGCCTAGTCCCCGAGTCGATGAAGGCGACCGTTGACAGGCCACCCACGGATTCCTAAGAATCGACACCATGATGACGTTACTTTGTTTCATCGGCTGGCTGCTGCTGGTGGTGTTTTGCTGGCCCATCGCCTTGCTGGCGCTTCTCGCCTATCCGATCGTTTGGATTCTCCTCATCCCCTTCCGCCTTCTTGGCATCGCGGTTGATTCGGTCTTGGCTTTCCTGAAGGCCGTGCTCATGCTTCCCGCGAGGGTACTCGGCTACCGACCTTTTGAAGCACAGGAGCCCTCCCGCTGTAGCTGATGGCCGGGAAATCGGATCCTTCTCATCGGCCAGCGCCCCATTCCCCGGAACGCTCTCCCTCCCGGGCAGCCCCCTTTAATCCACCCAACCGATTCGAGCCCCTTCACCTCGATTTCGAGTCCGAATGCGACCCGGATCCCGATTCCCAGGACCGTCCGACCGACCGCACAATCTATCTCAGGGATCATGCCCAATCGCTGATCACCTTCAACGACAGCCCGGATGTCGGCTTTGATGCCGGGATCAACGTCTATCGAGGCTGCGAACACGGCTGTATTTATTGCTACGCTCGACCCACCCACGAGTTTCTCGGTTTCTCCAGCGGCCTCGACTTCGAGCAAACCCTTATGGTCAAAACCAACGCGCCCGAACTGCTGAGAAACGAGCTCGGGGCGAAATCCTGGCGCCCGCAGGTGCTGGCTATGAGCGGCATCACCGATCCCTACCAACCGGTCGAACGGAAACTCCAGCTCACCCGACGATGCCTGGCCGTCCTCGCCGAGTTCCGCAACCCGGTCGGTATCATTACCAAGAATCAACTGGTCACCCGGGATCTCGACCTCCTCCGGCAGCTCAACGACTACTCGGCGGTCGCAGTTTACGTCTCCATCACAACGCTTGACCCAGCACTTCGAAGGGTCATGGAACCCAGAACCGCTCCTCCCGACGCCCGCCTTCGAACCATCGAACGACTCGCGCGGGAGGGCATTCCGGTCGGGACCCTGGTGGCTCCTATTATTCCAGGACTCACGGATCACGAGATTCCCAATATCATCTCGAGGGCCCGTGAGGCGGGGGCTCAGTTCGCAGGGCATGTCGTCCTACGCCTCCCTTATCAAGTCAAGGAACTCTTCGAAGCGTGGCTCGATCGGCATTTTCCCGACAAAAAAACCCGGGTCATCAACCGACTCAAGGCCATTCGGGACGGAACGCTGAACACGGCATCGTTCGGCAGCCGGATGGCCGGCAAGGGTATTTTCGCGGATCAAATCCATCAAATGTTCCAGGTCTCATGCCGGAAGGCGGGCCTCCTGAACCCTCAACCCCATCTCACGGTTCAACATTTCCGGCGGTACCCCGACCAGCTTGATCTCTTTGCGAATCCTTCTCCTCCGAATCCTCGCAAATCGCCTGAACCAACGCGTCCGCCAGATGGGGCGAGGCCCCCGACTTCCTCGGCAGCCATTCCCTCTTCACCCCACCGGCCACGCTAAACCGCTGAAGCTCTGAATTGAGACAGGCGCTCATCTCGACCTCACGCCCCCCTAGTTTGAGGCGAAGACGGCTGGCATGGAGCGCATGGTTGGAAAGCACCAGGGCCTCCCGTTGATCCCTCCCAAGTCGACCCTGGCAAAGATCAAGGTAGGCACCGGGCACCAGGCCATAAAGCTTGTCCCCGACCAGAGGATATCCCCAATGGGACAAATGGATCCGGATTTGATGTTTCCGCCCCGTATGAGGGACCACACGCACCCAGGCATAGGCGGCACCCTCGGCCGCGAAACGCTGCAGCACCTCCACGTGGGTCTGGGACGGCGCCCCATCCAGCCGAACACAATCCTTGACCGCCACGGGACTCGATTCGTCCCGGCCCAGCGGCGCATCAATGGACACGGACCCCTCGCTGGGATGCCCGTGAATCACCGCGTGATAGGTTTTTTCGATCCTGCGCTGCTCCCACAGCCCACGCAGGAATCGGGCTCCCATCCTTTCCTTGGCGACCAGAATGAGTCCACTGGTCTCACGATCAAGGCGATTGACCAAGTGGGCCTCTCGATCCGGTCCGAGGTACTGACGGATCCGGCCGATCAGACTCGACAAGGGTCCCTGCTTGGTCGGATGACACACCAACCCAGGCGGTTTGTTGATCACAAGGAGATCCCGGCACTCGTGAATGATTTCAAAAAGTGACGGGACCGTTTGGTCAGATAGAGTGGCACACACCTTTTTCGAAACAATCTTCCCGTTTTTCTAAAGCCCCTTGCCAAGGGAAGCAAGCCGCCTATATTTCCGAGGTGTTCGCGAAATGGAAATGGTGGCTCCCGATCGCTCTCATGATGGTGTTTGCGATGACCCGGTGGCCCGGCCTCATGCCACTAAACTTTAGTGCGGCCTACGCCCTGGCCTTCTGTGCCGGGGTTTACTTCAGTCGAACCAGCGCATGGATTCTCCCCCTGGGAACGCTGTCCCTGACCGACCTAGCCCTCAACGGCTACTACGGTCAACCCTTTCAAGCCTTCCAGCTTTTCACCTACGTCGCCTACATTGGCCTCATTGGAATCGGACGATTTCTCGGCCCCAAGGCGTCCTTCTTGAAATTGCTCGGGGGCAGCTTGTTGGGCGCGATTCTCTTTTACCTCATCACCAATACCGCCGCCTGGCTGTTCAATCCATTCAAGAATCCGGAATACACCCGCGATCTGATGGGCTGGATCATTGCGTTGACCAAGGGCACCGCGAATTGGCCCGAAACATGGATGTTTTTTCGCAATACCCTGACCAGCAGCGGCCTCTTCACCGCCCTTTTCGTCGGGGCCATGAAGCTGGGCGAAATCCTTGATGAGCAAGAGGAGGAGGCCCCGGAAGCCGAGGCAGAACCATCCGAGAGCGCGGCCTGATCGGATCGTCGTGACTCATCTGGGCGTCATCTCCGATACTCATGGCTATTGGAATCCCTCCCTCCCGGAGCAGTTCGCCGGGGTCAACCACATCTTGCATGCCGGAGATATCGGCTCCCAAATCATCATTGACCGCCTGGAGCAACTGGCGCCCACGACGGCCGTCCTGGGAAACACCGACGTAGGGCTGGTGTTCCCGGAAACCGCCAGCCTCACCATCGAAGGCTACCGGATCCTGATCCACCACATCGTCACGGTCGGCCCGTCTTATCAACCCATTCCCCGAGCTCCCGACCCCTCAAAACCCGATCTCATCGTGTTCGGCCACACCCATCGGCCCTACTCCCAAAGCATCGACGGGGTCCTCTACCTCAATCCTGGCTACGCCGGACGCCATCGAGCGGGGCAGCCACGGAGCATCGGACGCCTTGGGATTGACCCACAACGAGGCCTCTCCTGGGAAACGATTCCCCTGGATACTGGCTGAGCCACGGAGCGGCGATGCGACGACTCTCCTTCCTTCAAATCCTCAACATGCCCTTGCCTCCCCGATCTTCTTTACGGGATGATGGGCCCCGGAAATGACCGCTTTCATTTCGCGTTCCCTGAGAACCTTGCCCAAGAGGACACAAACCATCGTCCTCACCTGTTTCTACGGTTTATTCGCAGCCCTGGCTGCAGTCTTGTTCCATGTGGTCATCCAGGGCAGCTTCCGACTCACGTTTGAGCGCTTCGCGGCTCTTGGGAAAACCGAGTTCCTGGTCGGAAGTTTCTTCACCATTATCACGAGCACTCTCATCGTGGGGGTCCTCCTCACCCAGTTTTGCCCCGGAGCCTCGGGAAGCGGGATTCCCCAGCTCAAGCTGGCTTTTTGGAAAGATTTCGGGTTCGTCCCCTGGCGAGTCGTCTGGGTTAAATTCATCGCCGGCGTGTTCAGCGTTGGCGGCGGCTGCAGCCTGGGTCGCGAAGGGCCCAGCGTTCAACTTGCCAGTGGGGTTGCCTCCAACCTCGCCGGCCTTTTGGGCGAGCCGAAACAGAACCGCCGGCATGCCGCCGCCGCCGGAGCCGCCGCCGGCCTGGCGGCCGCATTCAACACCCCCCTCGCCGCCATCACCTTCGTGCTCGAAGAGATTGTCCAGGACCTCAACAGCCGGATTCTCGGAAGCATTCTCCTCGCCTCGGTGCTGGGCGCCTTTGTCGTTCACGGCCTCATCGGAGAGCAACCCGCCTTCCAGATTGCGTCGGTCCAGGCGACCCCCTGGAAGGTCTACACCCTCATTCCGATCGTTGCCGCTGCCTCCTCCCTCCTCGGGATCCTGTTTCAAAAAACGACGCTCTCCCTCAGGAATCGCAGGAAGCGCTTCCAGATCATTCCGCTGTGGCTCCGCCCGACCATCGGAGGTCTTATCACCTGGATCCTGGGAGTCTCCGTTTACCTTTGGACGAGCCAAGACGGACAAGCCGGTTCGCTCGGGGTCTTCGGCGTGGGCTACGAGGATCTGAGCCGAGCCCTCACCAACACCATCGATTGGCGGGTGGCCGGCGTTCTCCTCGTCACCAAGTTAATCGCCACCTTTGCTTGCTACGGCTTCGGGGGATGCGGCGGGATTTTTTCTCCTACCCTCTTTCTAGGTGGGATGTGTGGGATCTTCATCACAGGACTCTTTGGTCAATTCTTGGATCTCGACACCTCGGCCTACGTCCTTCTCGCCGTGGTCGGAATGAGCGCCTGCCTGGGGGCCGTGGTTCGAGCGCCCGTCACAGGAATCCTGATCGTCTTCGAGATGACCCATGAATTCAACCTCGTCCCTGCCCTGATGCTCGGAGCCCTCATCAGCTCGGCGATTTCCAGGCGCCTCAGCGAAGAGAACTTTTACGAAGCGATCTTGCTCCAAGATGGACACAACCTTGACCACGTTATTCCTCCCCGCGACCTCCGCAGTTGGCAACAGCTTCCGGTTTCAGCCATCGCCACCTTTAAAGTGGCCCAAGCGAGCGCCCTCGACGAGCCATCGGTCAACGAACTCTTAAGCACCCATCCCTACAATCGGTTTCCGGTGATCAAAAACGGCCAACTCACGGGCATTCTCACCCGAGCCGAGGCGGTCGAGGCGCTGAAAGAAAAAAGAGCACCTGAACTCAAACCAGCGACCACTTGCCTTCCCTCAGAAACCATCCGCGAACTGCAGTTCCGACTCATTGAGTCTCCCACGGGTTTCGTGGCCGTCCTTGATCGTTCGAAAGGCAACATGATCGGGCTTGTCACCCTCCACGATCTTCTCCGAGCGGAGGTCTCGATCACCAAGGAGGGAGCAGACCAACCCTAGAGGGTTGGCGTGCCCGGAGACCCGGCGCCTATCCTGCCGCGACACACCCGGCGAACCCAAATCCCGGCCATCCAAATCCCGAGAAAGTCGGCCACCAAATCGGAGAGCGAGAAACTTCGGGTTGGAACCGCCAACTGGCTGAATTCCTCCAACAACACCCCAATCGAAACATAAAAACTGCCGCTCAGAATCACACGCCCCCCGATCCGGATCGACCGAGCCTCTAGTGCCAAGTTGATCAGGAACGCCAACAAACCGACCAGCACAAAATGTCCCAACTTATCTCCAAAGGGGATCGATCGATATCCTTGCAGCCAAGCCGGAAGCATGCCTCGATCGGCTTGAACGACCACGAAACCACAAACGCCTCCAAAGACGACCGCACCCTGTTTGATAGGGTTCATCTACCAATCAACGTCGACCTCCAATTGCGTTCCGAATCGATTCCGGTAAAAGACCTTTTTGTAATTCATTCCGAATTCATGAACCATTTTGGTAATCTTGACATCGAAGCAACAATACTCGGCGATCTTCATCAGTTCTCCCTCCTTGAACCACTGAATGGCCTGAAGGCCCTCGGCCGTCTTTTCCGTTCCCAGGGTCGCCGTGGCCACCGCATCCAGGGAGAGTCGATGGCTCAAGAGACGCTGGAGATCGACCATCAAGTCCAGGGTGGGTGCCTGGGT
>MDTE01068942.1_pt1 | contig 13947 bp, 12 predicted proteins | sample 811231 | NCBI WGS metagenome assembly MDTE01 (sample SAMN05326651, study PRJNA326480) | marine metagenome | isolation source: seawater | place: Indian Ocean: Red Sea | collected 2010 | reverse complement strand
AGAATTGCAAAACAAAAAAAAATAAAATACTTTCTTATAAGCTTTGTAGATTTATTTGGAGTTTTAAGATCTAAACTTGTTCCAGCAAGAGCCATCGGAGAAATGCAAAAAAATGGAGCTGGTTTTGCAGGATTTGCAACTTGGTTAGATATGACACCAGCAGACAGTGATATGTTTGCAATTCCAGACCCTGATAGCTTAATCATTTTACCCTGGAATAAAGAAGTTGGATGGCTAGCTTCAGATTTGTGGATGGATGGAAAGCCCGTTGAAGCCTCTCCACGAATAATGCTTAAAAAACAAATTGAAAAACTATCTAAAAGAAATTTGAAAATGAAATCAGGAGTAGAATGCGAATATTTTTTATTATCTGAGGATGGTAAGTCAATATCAGACCCTAGAGATATTCAGCCAAAACCTTGTTATGATCAATCTGCACTAATGAGAAGATACGAATTAATAAAGGAAATTTGTGATTGTATGATTGAACTTGGGTGGAGTCCTTATCAAAATGATCATGAAGATGCTAATGGACAATTTGAAATGAACTGGGATTATTCAGATTGTTTAGAGACTGCAGATAGACATACATTTTTTAAATTTATGGTTAAATCCTTAGCCGAAAAACATGGTTATCGAGCAACATTTATGCCAAAACCATTTGAAAACTTAACAGGTAATGGTTGTCACGCACACATATCATTATGGAATGGTAAATCTAACAAATTCTTAGATAAGGGAGACAGGTTAGGTTTAACCAAGTTAGCATATAATTTTTTAGGTGGTGTAATAAAAAATGCAACCGCATTAGCTGCTTTTTTTAATCCATCAATTAATAGTTATAGAAGGATAAACGCTCCACCAACAAAATCTGGGGCTAGCTGGTCACCTAGTAGTATTTCATATACAGGAAATAATAGAACACATATGATAAGAGTTCCTGATCCTGGGAGATTTGAATTAAGGCTTATGGATGGATCTTCTAACCCTTATTTATTACAAGCAGGAGTAATGGCGGCTGGATTAGACGGTTTAATTAATAAAATTGATCCAGGTGAACCATTATTTTGTAATATGTATACAGATTATAAAAATTATCCAAATTTAGAAAAACTTCCAGATGAATTAGAGGATTCTTTAGAAAATTTAGAACAAAATAAAACACTGGGAGATTCCTTTGGAGAAAAAGTAATTTCAAGTTATATCAAACTTAAAAGGCAAGAGCTGGAGTCTTTTAGAAAAGAAGAAAGATTTGATAAAAGATCTCCTATAAGTGATTGGGAAAAAAATAATACTATAGACTGCTAATTAATGAAACCAAGTTCCAAATACAAAACTTGGAAATATTCAAAGTTTTTATCGAATAAAAATTTCTATTTTAGCAGAAAATATGTTCTTGGTTTTGTATCAAAAAAATTATTGCACAATTCTTATAAAACAATTTCAAGTTGGAAAAACTATAAGAGAACCCCTCTGCTTTCATTGAATAAGTTGAATAAAGATTTAAAACTTAAAAATATTTTTTACAAAGATGAGTCAAAAAGATTTAATTTAAAATCATTTAAGGCTTTAGGTGGAGCTTATGCAGTTGCAAAAGTTGCACAAGGAAAAAAAAGAATTGTTATTTCATCGGCTACAGCAGGAAACCACGGTAGATCAGTTGCTTGGGGGGCGCAAAGACTAGGTTTAAAATGTAATATTTTTGTTAGTCAATTTGTAAGTGATACTAGAGTAAAAGAAATAGAAAAATTTGGAGCAAAAGTTTTTAAAATTAAAGGTGATTATGAAAGCTCTCTTAATGAATGTATAAAATTATCGAAAAAATTTGGATGGAGTATAGTTCAAGATGTTTCGACAAAAAATTACAAGTATGTACCACAATTAACAATGGCAGGATATTCTATAATGATAAAAGAAATTTCCAATCAAACTAATCAATATATCACTCACATTTTTTTACAAGCTGGTGTTGGTGGTATGGCAGCAGGAGTAGTAGCTGGTGTAGCGAAGTATTTTAAAAGAATACCAAAAATTATTATAGTTGAACCTGATCGTGCTGACTGTGTTATGCAAAGTATTAAAAGAAAAAAAATGACTAAAATCAAAATTTTAAAGGAAAGCATTATGGGTGGAATGTCTTGTAATGAAATGTCCTTGATACCTTGGCAGATACTGAAAAGATCAACTAATCATTGTATCTCTATAAGTGATACTAAAGTTGCAAAGACTGTTGCGATGTTAAAAGATAAAAAATTTAGCACAAAATCAATTATAGGAGGTGAATGTGCAACACCTGGTATTATAAGCTTAATAGGAGCCTGTAATGATAAAACAATAAAAAAATCAATAAATCTCGATAAAAATTCAAACGTTTTGCTAATTGGATGCGAAGGTAATGCAGATATGAAACTTTATAAAGAATTGCTATCAAAAGGTAGAAAATAAAAATATGACTGAAAAAGCCATTGTTTGGATTAGAGATGATTTTAGATTAAAAAATAATTCAGCATTCTCTTACGCATTAAATAATCATAATTCCATTTCAGTTGTATATATTTATAACAAAGAAAAATTTGACAATGTTAGAGAAGCCCAAAAATGGTGGATAAGCAAATCTCTTAATAATTATAAAACAGATTTGGAAAAATTTAATGTAGATTTGGAAATAATATCTTCTGATGAACTAGCTTTTTTTTCAAAAATAAAAAGTAAAGATAATATTTCTGTATATTGGAATAAAGTTTATGAACCAGATCAAATTAAATTAGATAAAAAAATAATTGAATTATTTGATAAAAATAAAATAAATTCAAAAAGTTTTAAAGGGAATGTATTGAATGAGTATAATAAGGTTACGAAAGATGATGGTACTCCATACAAGGTGTATAGCCCATTTTGGAGATACGGTGAACAAGTGTATTTAGAAAGTGTTCCCTCTAAACAATTAAATTTAAAAAAACAAACAAAAAAAGTAAAATATTTTAAATCAAACTTTAAAGCAGAACAGATATTACCAAAATATAAGTGGTTCAAAAAATTTGAAAAATATTGGATTCCATCAGAAAAAGAATCTGAAAAATTTTTAAACGAATTTACAAAATCAGGAATTTCAAAATATGGTATTGATAGAGACTTCCCCTCTATTAATGGAACATCAAAATTATCACCTTATATTAGAAATGGACAAATTCATGTAAGTGATATTTGGGAAAAATGTTATAAATTCAAATCAAAAAGCATAAGTGCAAAAAAATTTTTAAACGAATTAGGTTGGAGAGAATTTTCACACAGTTTAATAAATAATTTTCCACAAATGTTAAAGGGAAACTTAAGAAAAGAATTCGATAAATTCCCTTGGGAAAAAAATTCAAAGAACCTCAAAGCTTGGAAAAATGGAATGACAGGTTATCCAATTGTAGATGCTGGCATGAGAGAGTTATATGAAACAGGCTGGATGCATAACAGAATTAGAATGGTTGTTGGTTCATTTCTAGTAAAACATTTAAGAATAAATTGGCAAGAAGGAGAGAAACACTTCAGAAATTGTCTTTTGGATTTTAATGAAGCGAATAATGTTGCACAATGGCAATGGGTTGCAGGTTGTGGAGCAGATGCAGCACCATATTTTAGAATTTTCAATCCTATTCTTCAGGGAGAAAAATTTGATAAAGATGGTATTTATGTAAAAAAATGGGTTCCAGAATTATCTAAGGTTCCACCAAAATTTATTCATAAACCTTGGGAAATGGAAAACAAATATCAACAAGCTATAAATACAGTTATTGGTAAAGATTACCCTTTACCAATTGTAATACATGAAAAAGCAAGAGCTGCTGCTCTAGAAGCATTTCAAAGTTTAAAGAAAAATTAATCCCCAATAAAATGATGAACTATTGTTCTTATATTTGGTTGAATTCTATGTTCAAAAAGATAAATGCCTTGCCACATTCCCATAATTAATTTACCTTTTTTTATGCTTAAGGAAATCTGATTGTTGGTTAGTGCAGACTTTATGTGTGCTGGCATATCATCTTTTCCCTCTGTTGTATGAATGTAGAGTTTATTATCCATAGGGGCTAATTTATCAAAATAATTAATTAAATCTGTTTGAACATCTGGATCAGCATTTTCTTGGACAATTAATGAAGCACTGGTATGTTGAATACTAAGATTTAAAATACCATTGTTTAGTTTGTTTTTTTCAATCCAATCAGTACTTTCATTTGTAAAATCATATAATCTTTGACCAGTTGTATTTATTTTTAGATTATAAAATTCTTGTCTCATTTTTTGTTAGTTTTAAAATCAATTCCATATTCTGATCTAGGACCTTTTCTTAGTCCGTAAGGGCCTGAAATAAACAAAGTTACAGGTCTTGTACCTGGTTTTAAATCAACTCGATGATAAGTGTTAGCTGATCTAAAACCAATATATCCTACTGGACGCCAATACCTTCCGTCTTTAAGTGTTTCATAATAGCCATCTTTTAAAATAATTGTTATAAAAGGGAAAAGATGATTATGAACTCCTTTACCATGGTCATCATCAAGCATTTCATGAATTAGGATGTTAAATGGAAACCATTTTGGTCTATGTCTGAACAATAAATAATATCTGTTCATCCAAGGTTTAGCCTCATTGTATTTGGGATGTGATGGACCTCTATCTAACACCACTTTTTTTCTACCAAATTTATCTAATAACTTAAGAAACATTAATTAATCATTACAATAGAATTATCTTTTAAAATATACATATTTTTATTTACCACATATGGTCTTGTAATTTTACCACTGTCTATTTTAATAATGTCATGTATTTTACCATCTGCAATACTCACTTTTAATAATTTGCCATTATTTAAACTTATAAAGAAATAATTTTTACCCACAATAAATCCTGTAGGAAAAATATTTTTATTTTTTTTAAAATTTAAAATATTAGTTGATCGAAGTATATTACCAGTTTGTTTGTCTATTATAAAAAGATATCCCTCTTGTGATATAGTAAATACTAGATTTTCGATTACTGTCGGTTCTAGGTGTGAATTAATTGACTGTTCCCATTTGATTAATCCATTTTTCAAATTTATAGCAAAAAATTTATTTTGATTATTTGAAACATAAATTGTTTCTTCATCTGAAACTAATCTTGATGATTTTAATAGAAATGAACTCTCAAATGTATCTTCATTTACAGTTTGAGTTTGCCATACTAAGTTTCCAGAATTAATATCTAATGCGTTGATATCTCCAAATGTATCAATAAAAATGACTAAATCGTTATGAATTATAAAAGACAATTTTCTTTGTGATTTGATAAATGACTTTTCTGTAGAAAATCTCCAAATCTCTTTACCATCCTTAATTGAAATACATTTAATTACATTTTCAAAATCGATAAGAAAAAATTTATCAGCGTAAATTTTTATTTCTGAACTAAATGGTGACGTATTAAATTTTTTCCATAGCAAATCTCCAGACAAATAATCTATTGCATAATAATTAGCTATACTATCTGCAGCTATTAAAGTTTTATTATCAGTTGCGAAGTATATCACTGGATTTTGCTTAATTTCTTTTTTTGTATAATGATTTTTTTTCCATATTAATTTTGTATTATCATTAAACTTAAGTATGGAGCCTTTTTCATCAAAGAATATAATTGCATTGTCTTTACCAATCAATAGATCTGGATTTATATAGTCAAAACTTTTTATTTTTTTAAATTTAAATTTTTTAATCTTTTTAAAATCACTTTCAAAATTTATATATCCTGAATTATTATTGAGGTTATCGACGAATGGACTTGTATTATATTTGCTATTAATTTTAATTTTGAGGCTTGGATTAAATTCTTTTTCTAAAACTTCTTCAGATTTAAAAATTTCTTTCAGGTTTTCCTTTTTTTTTTCAATATCTTGAGGCTTTGTCCATAGTCCTGATTTTGTGTCTAAAGAACATTGGGCTATCAGAGTAAAACAGATTATTAAAAAAGTTTTTTTAAACACTAAAATCTCTTTGAAGTCTTTTTTGAGCTTCAATTTTAATTTGTGGATTTGAATTTTCCATTTCTATAATTTTTTCAAAAAATTCCTTTGATTTTTGTTTTTCATCTTTAGAGTAAAAATATTCAGCAATTAAAAAAATTGAATGTGATTTCCATAAATTTTCGCTTTTAATTAATGGATTTAAAATAGAAAGTAATTCATCTTCCGTTGCTGTATTTGCGTTGTATAATCCTTTTTTATAAATTATAAGTTCTTTAATTTCATCTTCTAGTTTAGTGTCATTAATGAGTAAATCAAAATATTCATTAATTTCATTTTTATTATCAATCAAATCATTGTCCAATAAAAAATATAAAGCTAACGGCGAGTACGTTGAGTCTTTAATATTAATTATTTTTTTCATTTCAGAAATTGTTAGATCTGGATTTTTACCGTAACCAATTATTGATGTATTATATTGTTCTGATATTTCAACTCTAATATTTTTCTTGTTTTCAATATAAAAAAAATAAAGAAAAAGTGAACTTAACAATAGTATTAATATGACAATAAAAATTTTTTTATTGTTTATAAGAATGCTTTTCAAATTTTTTTTTTGTTGATCTTGAACTATTGTTTGAGTTTCTTCACTCATTTAAATCATATTCCTTAATACATATTGTAAAATTCCACCATTTTTATAGTACTCTAACTCATTCTTTGTGTCTATTCTTGACAATACATTTATTTTTTTAATTTCTCCATTGCTATATTTTATTTCTAATTCTACTTCATCTAAAGGACTAATTCCTTTTTCTAATTTTTTTACCGTAAATAATTCAGAGCCAATTAATTTAAGATTTTTTCTATTCATTCCTTTAATGAACTGAAGAGGTAAAACACCCATACCAATCAAATTTGATCTATGTATTCTTTCAAAACTTTCTGCGATTACTGTTTTAATACCTAATAACTTTGTACCTTTGGCTGCCCAGTCTCTTGATGAACCTGTTCCATATTCTTTGCCTCCAATTACTAGAAGGTTTGTGCCTCTTTTTTTATATTCAGCAGCTGCGTCATATATAGGCATTATTTTATTTTCTGGAAACAATCTAGTAAAACCACCTTCAGTTCCTGCTACTATCTCATTTTTTATTCTAATATTTCCAAAAGTACCTCTCGTCATTACTTCGTGATTTCCTCTTCGAGACCCGTAAGAATTATAATCTTTTGGCAAAATTTGATGACTCATAAAATAATCTCCGGTTGGACTTTCTTTTTGGATAGTTCCAGCTGGAGAAATATGATCAGTTGTTACACTGTCTCCTAGAATTAATAATGGTCTTGCATCTTTGATAGCTTTAAATCCTTCAGGATCTGGTGAAAGATTTTCAAAAAAAGGTGGTTTCTTTACATAAGTAGATTTATCGTCCCAATCATAAATGCTGCTTTCTTTAGTTTTGATTTTTTGCCATTGCTCGGGTCCTTTAGATACATTTGAGTATCTCTCTTTAAACATTTCAGGATTTAGAGATTTTAATAATACTTCCTCAATTTCTTTATTACTTGGCCATATGTCTTTCAAGAACACCTCATTTCCATCCTTATCTTTTCCTAGAGAGTTTTTATATAAATCAATCTGCATTGATCCTGCTAAAGAATATGCAACGACTAGAGGAGGAGATGCTAGATAATTTGCTTTTACTAATGGAGATATCCTTCCTTCAAAATTTCTATTTCCAGATAATACTGATACTGCATAGATGTCATTATCTTGTATAGAATTTGAAATATTTTCAGGTAAAGGCCCAGAGTTACCAATGCATGTTGTACAACCGTAGCCAACAAGATTAAAACCGAGTTCGTCTAAGTATTTATTTAAACCTGATTTATTCAAATAATCTGTTACAACTTGAGATCCTGGCGCCAAAGAAGTCTTAACCCATGGTTTGGTTTTTAAGCCTTTTTCAATAGCTTTTTTCGCAACTAGTCCTGCACCTATCAAAACATTTGGATTTGAGGTATTCGTGCATGAAGTAATTGCCGCAATCACTATTGAACCATCTTTTAATTTAAACTCTGCACCAGATACTTCAGATATTTTTTCTTTTTGTCTTTTTGTAATTTCTTTAAAGTTTTTTTCAAAAGAGGTTTTAGCTTCTGTAAGTGGCACTTTATCTTGTGGTCTTTTAGGTCCTGATATCGTTGGGACTACAATGGACATATCTAATTTTACTGTATCAGTAAATTCAATATTTTCACTTGCCCATAGTCCTTGTTCTTTAGCATATTTTTCAACTATATTGATAGTTTGATTGTCTCTTCCAGAAAATTTTAAATATTTTAGAGTTTCATCATCTATAGGAAAAAAACCACAAGTAGCCCCATACTCAGGAGCCATATTTGCAATAGTTGCTCTATCAGCTAAACTTAAATTATTTAATCCAGAACCATAAAATTCTACAAATTTTCCTACAACTCCTTTATCTCTTAAAATTTTTACAACAGTTAAAACTAAATCAGTAGCTGTTGTCCCTTCTGGTAATTTATTTTTTAATTCAAATCCAACTACCTCAGGTATTAACATTGATATTGGCTGACCTAACATGCCTGCCTCTGCCTCAATCCCACCAACTCCCCATCCTAAAACTGAAAGACCGTTAACCATTGTTGTATGACTATCTGTGCCCACAAGAGTGTCAGGGAAAATATATTCATCATTCCCAGATTTTGTACTCCATACAACTTTAGATAAATATTCCAGGTTTACTTGATGACAAATACCTGTTCCAGGAGGTACAATTCTAAAATTATCAAACGCCTGTTGACCCCATTTGAGAAATGAATACCTTTCTCCATTTCTATCAAATTCAATATCAACATTTTTTTTAAGTGAAGAAGTTTGCGCAAAATCATCAACTTGAACGGAATGGTCTATAACTAAATCAACTGGAGATAATGGATTTATTTTTTTTGGATCTTGATTTTTTTCTTTAACTGCTTCCCTCATTGCAGCTAAATCAGCAACAGCTGGTATTCCTGTATAATCTTGTAATAAAACTCTAGCAGGTCTATATGCAATTTCTGTATTAGATGTTTTTGTTTTTAACCAATTCTTTATTGCTTCAATTTGATTTTTTGTAACTGTTAAATTGTCCTCAAATCTCAATAAATTTTCAAGGAGAACCAATAATGATTTTGGGAGTTTTGATATCCCTTTTAAACCATTCTTTTCTGCCTCTTTTAAAGAAAAATATTTATAAATTTTACCATCAATTTCCATTGATTTGAGGCAGTTGTAAGAATTTTTAATTCCTGGTTTCATACTTTATATATAAAATGTAATTATGCTCAAAAGAAGAAGGCACGACATAGCATAATTGAAGTATTTAATAAATTTCTCATTTGTCGCAAATTTTCTTAAGAATTTACCAATAATTGTCCACAAAGTAATGCTTGTAGATGAAAAAAGAAGCGCAAGAAGTACAACTTGAGTCGCATAATTCGTATAGTTTTCCCCTAACTCTACATATGTTGAAACTACTATTATAGCTACAGTTACACCTTTAGGGTTTAAATATTGAAATAAGAAAGTCTCTATAAACTTTACTGGATTTTCTTTTTTCGTATTATCTGAGGTTGTTGATGTCGCAATCTTAAATGCTAAATAAACTAAAAATAATGTTCCTAAATATTTCATTACAATTTGAATAATTGGAAATAATTTAAAAATGTTAATTAAACCAATGGTTAAAAATAAAACTAAAGAGGTAAAGCCAAGTGTAACACCAAGAATATGTGGAATAGTTTTTATTATTCCAAAATTAAATCCTGAGTAAGATGCTACAACATTATTTGGACCTGGTGTATATGCTGCAACAAACCAAAATAGACTAATTGAAATTATTTCAGGGTGCATATGTTATGCAACTGGTAATCCATTTTCTGCTTTTTGAGATGGATGAAGCAGTGTAACTTTTCCGTCTTTATCTATTGATCCTAAAATTAGTACTTGAGACTTAATTCCAGCAATATTTTTCTCAGGAAAGTTACAAACTCCTATTACTTGTTTTCCAACTAGATTTTCTGAATTATAGTAATGAGTTATTTGAGCTGAAGATTGTTTGACGCCGATTTCTTTACCAAAATCAACCTCAACAACTAATGATGGTTTTCTAGCCTTTTCATTTTTTTTTACGCTTAAAACTGTGCCCAATCTAATATCTAACTTATCGAAAATTTCGTAGGTTATTTGTTCTTTCATAATTATAATATATAATTGTGTTTATGAGTTTAGATATTAATTTATATGAAAAATCAATCAAGATTTTGTCTGATCTTATAAGTTTTAAAACAGTTTCTGGAAAAGATAATAGTCCTCTAATTGATTATTGCGATGAAATATTAAAACAAAATGGAGCATCTACCTTTAAAGTCTTTGATAAAAATAAAGAAAGAGTCAATTTATTTGGAACTATTAAAGCAAAAATAATTAATGGAAAAAAACCTATTATATTATCTGGACATACAGATGTGGTTCCAGTTTCTAAAGGTTGGTCTACAAACCCATTTGAAGCAACAATTACAAATGACAAGCTCTTTGGAAGAGGTTCATGCGACATGAAAGGTTTTATAGCTTGTGTACTTGCATATGTGCCGAAATTATCTATAGCTAACTTAGATCGGGACATTCATTTTTCATTCACATTTGATGAAGAAACTGCTTGTATTGGTGCACCACTTTTAATTAAAGAATTAAAAAAAAGAAATATCAAAGATGGTATTTGTATAATTGGTGAACCTACAAAAATGAAAATCATAGATGCACATAAAGGAATGAATGAATATACAGTTCACTTTAAAGGTTTAGCTGGACATAGTTCTCAACCAAATAAAGGTGTTAACGCTATTGAGTATGCAACAAAATATATAAACAAATTGTTAGAATTGAGAAAAGAATTAATAAATAGAGCTCCAAAAAATTGTATTTTTGATCCGCCTCATTCAACTCTTTCCATAGGTGGTATATCTGGAGGTATAGCTCATAATGTAATTGCCGATAAGTGTAAAGTAGAGTGGGAAACAAGACCAGTCATCAAAGAGGATGGAATATTTGTTACTGAACAAATAGATAAATATGTTAATGAAAAACTCTTACCAGAAATGAAAAAAACTTTTCCTGAATCAAATATTATAAAAGAGACAATTGGAGAAGTTGTTGGATTTAATAGAGTAAAAAATTCTGAGGCATGCGAGTTTGTTTCCAGTATTACTGGGGATAATTCAAGAGAGGTTGTTTCATTTGGGACAGAGGCTGGTCTATTTCAGGAAATAGGAATAAGCACAGTTGTTTGTGGACCTGGATCGATTGAGCAGGCTCACAAAATTGATGAATATATCGAACTAAACGAAATAAAAAAATGTTTGTCTTTTCTTGAGGGTATTAAGAATAAGTCTGTAAACTAAAATCTAATTAACTCCAACCACCAACAGATTTAACCTCTAAAAATTCAATTAAACCTTCTTTACCTGCTTCTCTACCAATGCCTGAATGTTTATAACCACCAAAAGGTGCATCTACTGCTATTCCAGCACCATTAACATCAACCATGCCTGATCTTAATTTTCTGGCAACTCTTTGAACTTTTTCACTATCCTGGGTTTGAATGTAATTTGTTAAACCATAGTCTGTATCGTTTGCAATTTCGATTGCTTCATCTTCTGTCTCAAATGGAATTACTGATAAAACTGGACCAAATATTTCTGTTCTTGCAATATTCATTTTATTATTTACGTCTGCAAAAACAGTAGGTTTAACATAATATCCAGCTTTCAAACCATCAGGTTTTCCAGGACCACCTGAAACTAATTTTCCTCCCTCATCTATTCCATTTTGAATTAAAGTTTGAATTTTATTGAATTGGGTTTCTGAAATAACAGGACCTATATGTCCTCCTTCTTTATTTGGGTCATCAACTTTAAAATCATCAGCATATTTTTTTAATTTATCCACAGCCTCTTTGTACATTGATTTTTCTACCAGCATTCTTGTTGGAGCATTGCAAGATTGACCAGAATTTCTAAAACATCTTAAAGCACCTCTTTCAACTGCATCCGGATCTGCATCTTTAAATATTATATTTGCTCCTTTTCCACCTAACTCTAAGCTTACACGTTTAAAATCTTTAGCTGCATTTTGAGATATTAAAGCTCCAGCTCTTGTTGAGCCAGTAAATGAAATCATATTTACATCTGGATGACTAGTTAAAGCGTCTCCAGTAATTGCTCCATCGCCATTGACTAAATTAAATACTCCTTTTGGAAATCCTGTTTCATGAATTAATTCAGCAATAATTATTGCTGATAATGGTGCAAGTTCTGATGGCTTTAAAATCATTGTACATCCTGCGGCAAGTGCTGGTATTACTTTTAAACAAACTTGATTTATTGGCCAATTCCAAGGGGTAATTAGTGCACAAACTCCTTTAGGTTCATATAATATTCTTTGATTTTTAGCGTGATCTCCCAATGCCCTTTCAAATTCAAAATCTTTTAAATATCTGATAAAAGACTTTATGTGGCTTGCCCCAGTTCCAGTTTGTAGTTTAGTTGAAAAATCCTTAGGTGCTCCCATTTCTAAAGTAATTGCCTCAGAAATATCATTCCATCTTTTTTTATACAATACATAAAGTTTTTCTAATAATTCAATTCTTTCTTCTTTACTTGTGAAGCCCCAACTTTTAAAAGCATCTTTGGCAGCTGTAACTGCATCATGAACATCATCTTTTTCACCTAAAGAAATTATTGCACACGGATTTTCTGTTGCAGGATTAATTACTTTAATATTTTTTTGACTTTTTGGTTTAACCCAAGCCCCATTAATATAAAAATCTTTTTTTTCTAACATTTTTAAAAAATTATCCTTTCTTTATTTTTTTGCAAACAAATTTGTTAACTCATAAACAATTGTTGCTGCTGCTAATGAAGTTACTTCTGCATGATCGTATGCTGGAGCTACTTCGACTACATCTGCAGAAATTAAATTCATACCTGAAAGACCACGTATCACATTTACAATTTCTCTTGTAGTCATTCCTGCAATTTCAGGTGTTCCAGTTCCAGGGGCAAAAGCAGGATCTAAAACATCAATATCTATTGAAAGATATAAGGCATTATCACCTACTCTTTTTTTTATTCTATCTACAATTTTATCAATACCCTCACTTTGAAAATCATCGCAATGAATAATTTTAAATCCAAAACTTTCATCATTTTTAATATCATCTCTGCTATAGAGAGGACCTCTTATTCCAACATGCATTGATGCATCATCTAAGAATAATCTTTCTTCTCTTGCTCTTCTAAATGGAGTACCATGAGTATAAGGAGCCCCAAAGTAGGTATCCCATGTATCAAGGTGAGCATCAAAATGAACTAGTGCAACAGGCCCATTGTTAATTTTATTTACAGCTCTCAGCAAAGGAAAAGCAATTGTGTGATCACCACCCATACTAATTATTCCTCCAGTTTTTTTTAACAATTCATACGCTCCAACTTCTATTTGTTTAATTGCCTCATCGATATTAAAAGGATTGCATGAAATATCTCCTGCATCTGCAACTTGTTGTACCTTGAATGGTTCTACATCATAATTTGGATGGTAATTAGTTCTTAGGTGTCTTGATGCTTGTCTAATACTTTGAGGGCCAAATCTAGCACCAGGTCTATAACTAGTACCAGCATCAAATGGTATCCCAACTATTGCAACATCACAACTTTCAACATCTCTAAGTTCTGGTAATCTTGCAAATGTTGAGGGTCCTGCAAATCTTGGAACTTTAGTTCCACTTACTGGCTGGATAGGATTTTTATTTTTTTCTTTTTTCATTTATAAAAATGTAAGTTAATATAATCTTATACAATTCGTCTATAACTATTTAATGAGAATACTATTAATT
>MDTE01028164.1_pt1 | contig 13947 bp, 12 predicted proteins | sample 811231 | NCBI WGS metagenome assembly MDTE01 (sample SAMN05326651, study PRJNA326480) | marine metagenome | isolation source: seawater | place: Indian Ocean: Red Sea | collected 2010 | reverse complement strand
CAGGGAGCTCCATTATTTTATAACTGGGGATATGGATACCCTGATGATTATATACCATTAGATACTACAACACATAGAATATTTATTCCATCTGCATATGGAGATGGGGTCGATTATACAGCAGAACAATCTATGGATTTAGCTGACATAGATCCATTGAAATCTGAACAATTGCAAAGTATTGAGCTAGGTTATAAGGGTTTTGTAACTGAAAAAATATTACTAAGTACAGAATTCTACTTTACTACATATGAAGACTTCTTTAGCCCTGCAACATTTATAACCCCTCTAGTAAAAGATGCGGGTGGTGGAATTGTAGGCATGATTCCTACCACAACCGCAGGGACAAATGAACCTTGGGCTACCTCATGGAATGGAGAAGATGATGATTTGGATTGGAGTGGCGGAAGTGGATTTAGTTATATAGATGTTGATGACATCCCATGTCTAAATGCAAATGTTTATCCATGCGGAGGGAATATAAATGTTGACTATGCTCAGCTACAAGAGGATATAGCAAATGGAAGTGTAGATATGAGTAATAATGGAGATTGGGCTGATTATTTTGGTTGGACTGCAACAGATTTAGATGAAGATGGATATTTTGATGATCCTGAACTAGGTGAATGGGGATATGTGGATTGGATACAAGTTCAAAATGGAAATGTAATGGACACACTGGGATATACTATATTCCATCCACATGAGGTACTGCAGAGTGGTTCCGCTGCCTTTGTAGTAAATCCACAATATGATACACCAACAGATATGGGAATTGCGTTTATGGACTGGCAAGATGTTGGAGTTGATGAAGCAAACATACAAACTAATGGTGCATTTCTTGAGGCTGAATGGATTACAGGACCTAATGGCGAACCAATGAGAGGTATAGTAAATACCCTTCCTTTAATAACTCTAAGCTCACTTAATTACGGAAGAGTTTATCACTCAGGATTAGACTTAGGGCTTACATACTTCTTTTCAGAAAAATTTGCAATTGATGCAAACTTTACATGGTTTAAATCAACAGATTACTATAATGAATTAACAAAAACATATGACCCTATTAATGCCCCAAAATTCAAATTTAATTTAGCAGCAAACCTAGATAGTAAATTTGGAACTATTATGAGCAAGTTAAGATTTGTTGATGAATTTGAATGGGCTGATGGGATTTGGGCAGGTACAATAGGTCCATACTATATTCTAGATTTGCACTATAACTATCCGATTACTAAAAATATTAAATTAGGTGTTTCTGCAACTAATCTGCTAGATGATATGCATAAAGAACTTATTGGAGGTGCAAAAATGGGACGCCAGGTAATTATGAGGATAACTACAACTTTCTAAAAACTAATTCGGCAAAGTTCCCTCTGGAATTTTAATATTATCTGGATTAACTGCTCCATGCTTAACAACTTTAATTTTACCAAATTTATCTTCGTACTTCTTGATATTATCAGTCATCGCAAGCATAAGATTTTTAGCATGCATAGGAGCCATAACTATTCTTGATTTAACTTTTGCAGATTTAGTCCCAGGTAATACTCTTATATAATCAATAATAAACTCTGCAGGAGAATGAGTAACAACAGCTAAGTTGCAATATTCAACAGGAGTATTATTTTCATCAAATTCAATTTTAATCTGTTGTGGCTTATTTGATTTATCACTCATTTCTTTTTATCCTTATCTTTTTGATCTTTTTCATTAAAATCAATCCAATCTTCATCGATACCATCCCAAGTCCTAAATTCTTGTTCATCTGTTGTAACTTCACCTAAATCATCATTAACATCCATATATTCAATTTTATCTCTGTCATCTTCAAATTCATCAGGATTAGTTTCATCTTTCAACTCTTTTTCAGTTTCTGTAGAATGTCTAATTTCATCTCCATAAATACTCTTATCAAAAAAGTCTATATCCGCTACAATACCTTGCATCATTAAATACTCCAAGAATCCCAAGAATTTCTTATGGCGAAAATCAATTTTACATTGTGGGCACACTAGCTTCTCAGCTAAATCATTTTCATCTAATGAACCAGAACAACTGGGACAGATTAAACCTTCAAAGGCCATGAATTCTCCGCTTAATTGGATAGAAATATACTTTCTAAAATTGATAAGGGCAATAGAATAATTGATTAAATACCATTATTATAAATCTTATATAAAAATTTCTTTTCTAAATCAGAAACTAATAGATTCCTACGCTCTTTAACTTTAATAGTAGTATCTATAAATTTATTAAAATCAATCTTATCAGAATCCCCCCATGAAAATGGTTCAATTCTTTTCTTTTGAAATCCAGAACCAAATATAACAGACCCAATACCAACATATGTGCCTGTATTAAGCATAGTTGATATCCCTGTTTTAACATAATCACCAACAATTGACCCTAATAAATTATTTTCAGTTTCTACAATTTCAGCATTTCCTATTTCTACTCTAATATTATTATAATTATTTTTCAAATCACTTGTATTTGTATTCGCTCCCAAATTAACCCATTCTCCTATATAGCTATGGCCAACGAATCCGTCATGCTGCTTATTGCTATAGCCTTGAAAAATAGAATTTTCCACCTCTCCCCCAATCTTACAGACTGGGCCAATTGAGGTTCCTTCTTTAATCTTTGAACCCGAATTTATTTTTGAATTTTTACCTATATAAACTGGGCCCTCTATCATTGAGCCAATAGAAATTATTGCTCCCTCATCTACGATAATAGGCCCTTCTGTTGCATCAAGAACACAGCCAGCACAAACTTCTGCATTATCTGCTATAAATATATTATCATCATTTACAAGTATTGCAGAGGCATGCAATTTCCCAGACCGCATATTTAAAAAATAATTCGAATCATAACAAATCTGATTTTTATTAGCATACAGAGCATCCCATAAATAATTTATTTTTGTTTTGTCAAGTATGCTTGATACCGATGTCGCATCTTTAATAAATGTATTGAACTCTGATAATTTTATATCTCTATCTACACCCATCACAAGAAGGACATCATCCATCGTATAAGATTTCCCCATTTGAAGTAAACCAAGTAAATCATTTTCAAAAATCATTGATCCATTTACCCATATCCCCGGCTTGATTGTCTCAGGATTAACAATATCATTTGGATAGCGCTCTGAAATTATATCTGATATTTCATCTCGAACAATAAGCTGCAAAGAATCCTCTTCCTTCATATTTTTTTTAATTCTATCCAAATTATTAAAAGCACCACAGAGAATTTCAAATGAGGCATGGTTTACAGATATTGGATTTAAATTATTTATATTAGGTCCTTCAAAAAGTGTAAATATCATATCAATCCTAATATTTGTTCTATATGTGACATTTGCCCTGAATCATTTATTGATGATGAATATTGAATATTATAAAAAGAATCAGAAAACTTAGATACTGAACCAATTTTATATTCAGCATCAAGTTTATTAACAATAATAGAAATGGCTAAATTAAAATTTTTATTTAAATCTATTATCAAATCATACTTTTCTGTTTTCAATTCAGATATTAATTTATTTTTATTAATAATCTTTCCTCTCTTATTAGTATCTAAATAAAATATACTAGCATTGTATAATTTTATAGAAGATTGAAATTTTCGATCAATCAAAAAATTATATTTCAATCCTTTCTCATGAAATACTTTTATAATGTTTTGCACAGACATAAAAGATAATTTTATATCTTCATTTCCTAATGGGAAAATAAATAGAACATTAGAATATGTATTCCTAAACTTTTCTAAATTTACTTTATTATTATTTGGTTTAAGGCCACCAAATAATTTAATAAAAAACATTTGAACTTTGGTTTTGACTAGATTATAATTCATAATCAATATAATTTACAAAGGTAGTTCTTGATTTAATAATAAGAAAACAATACAGCATGACTAAAATATATAATAATCTATACAAAATATTAATTTATTTGTTCTTGTTAACAAGTCAATTATTGGCAAATGATTACCTATGGCCAACAGATGCTAGTAAAACTATAACAGCTGTTTTTGGAGAGATTCGATCCTATCGATTTCATGCGGGAATTGATGTGAGAACATATGGAAGAAATGGCAATGACCTCTATGCCATATCTGATGGATATGTATCAAGAATTTCTATTAGCTCAAAAGGATATGGAAAAGCTATTTATATCACTCTAAATGATGGAAATACAGCATTATATGCTCACCTATCAAAATACAATGAGAAAATTGATTATCTAGTTAAAGAAATACAGAAACAAGAAAATAGTTATTCAATTGACAGATACTTTGAAAAAAATCAGCTGCCTGTTAAAAAAGGAGATGTTATTGGATATACAGGAGATACAGGAAGCTTAAGTGGACCCCATTTACACTTTGAAATTAGAAATAAAAAGGGTGAGCCTTTCAACCCATTTCTAACGAACTTAAAGATTAATGATACAATAAGCCCTATACCAAAAAAATTAATTATAAGACCAACAAATAAGAATAGCTTTATAAATGGAGTTCCTAGTGCTAAAGAAATTGATTTATTAAAAATTAAAGAAAATGAATATATCACAACAGATACTATAAAAGTTTCTGGAAATTTTGGGATTAGCCTTGAAGTATATGATCTTATTGATGGGCAAGAATTTAATTATGGAATCTATGAAATATCACTAAATATAGATGGACATAATAAATTTAACACAAAGTACAATAGATTTAAATTTGGAGAAGGAAAGCTTGTTTTTTCTGAAAGAGATTTTTCTGAATATTTTAATAAAAATAGAAAAATATATAATCTGTTTACAGGATTTAATGAAAGTACATCACGGTTTATCTCAAATAGTTCTGCCTCAGATTATTATTTTGATGATGAGGGATATCATTTTATTGAGATTGTGGTATCAGACTTTAATAATAATCAATCTACAATAAAAGCTGTCATTGTAAATGGGGAAGAATCTAAAGGAGATATTGAGACCATTTTCCATAAAGATAAAATAGAATTCAAATTTGATCCAAAAAAAATAAGAAATATTAATTTTCAATTAACTGATAGAAAACCAAATTCACCTCTTATTAATCCAGATAAATTAATAGAGAAAAAAGAAGATAGTTACTTCCTGATAAATTCAAATCGTGCCTTTGATGTCATCAGCTATCAAGCATTATATCATAATGGAATAAAATCTGAAATAAAATATTTACCATTATATGATAAAAATAATTTACCAGAAGGTGATATAAATATAGTTCACTACCCATATGGAGTACATTTTAAATTTACTGAAAAAGAATTTTCAGGCTATATACCAATACTTTTATTGAAAATTAATGAAGAATATAAAAAGTATCCCTTTTATCGAATTGATAAAAATTCTTTTATATCAGAATCGTTTCATCCCATTGATTTAAAAGATCTTAATAACATATCTATCTATTATGAAAAACAAAATCTTCAATTAAAAAATAGAATAAAATCTATTTTCACTTCAAAGAATGAAGCTTTTAATCTTAAAATGGATGATCTGCAAATTATTGGGAATGGAAACAATTTTTACAATGACACCTTCTCTTATATACAAGAAAATTTAAATATAGCATTGCCTGGAAATATAAAAATAATAAAAAATCCATTTATAATAGGCCCAGAACATACCCCACTTAAAGAAGAATTAACTTTATGTTATACTCCAGATACAAAATATAGAAAAACTATAGAAAAACTGGGATTCTATAAATATGACATCTATAATAATGAATGGGATTATATAAAAACGAAAAATATCGATGATAAAATTTGCGGAGATACAAATAAAGGTGGCATTTATGTTATAGCAATAGATAAATCTGAACCTACTATATATAATATGTTCCCTAAAACTGGAAGTAAGTACAGAAAAAAAGATGTAACTAAAATAGAATTTTTTATAGATGATGAACTGTCTGGAATTGGAGATGAAAAAAATATTGAAATTATTTTAGATAATAAGCCATTAATTGTAGAATATAATCGATATCAAAAAAAAGCAATTGGATATTTAAATCAAGAACTTGAAATAGGAGAGCATACTATAAAAGTTCAAGTTAATGACAGCTCTAATAATAAAAAAATAATAAATGGAAAATTTGAAATAAAATGAGTGATAAAGAACTTATAAAGCATGCATTAAAAGCACAAAAATTAGCAATAGCTCCATATAGCAACTATAAAGTTGGTGCTGCAATTCTTTCTGAAGATAAAGAAATTACCATTGGATTTAACATTGAGTCAAAGGCATATCCTACAACAATATGCGCTGAAAGAGTCGCAATATTTTCAGCTTTAACAAAAGAAAAAAAGAAATTCATCTCTTTGGCTGTCGTTACCGATAATCAAGGAACACCTTGCGGATCATGTCGACAAATAATTCATGAATATGCTGGTGATATTAAAATCTTAATCGCTGATAATAAAAATAATTACTATGAGACAACAACTAACAATTTACTCCCCAACCCATTTGGCTAATAATTATGATTAAGCCACTAATAATAGGAATATCTGGAGGGACAGGGTCTGGGAAATCTAGGTTTGCTAAAGAGCTAATAAAAAGATGTGTAGAAAAATCATATATATACATATCACAAGATTCTTATTATAATGATTTAAGCCATATCTCATTTGAGGAAAGATGTGAAATTAATTTTGATGACCCTGCTGCTATTAATTTTTCTGAATTAAAAAATGATTTAAATAGTTTAATTAAGTATAAGGAAATCAAACTACCTATTTATGATTATACAACCCATACAAGAAAAAATAAATTTGAAAAAATTAAACCAAAAAATATTATCATTTTAGAAGGGATTTTTTCTTTTCATAATTCGGATATTAGAGAATTGATTGATGTAAAAATATTTGTTGATACACCCGCTGATATTAGAATACTAAGAAGGGCAAAGAGAGACATAAATAAAAGAGAAAGAACCATTGAATCTGTTTTTACACAATATTTAGAAACTGTAAGACCAATGCATAAAAAATTTGTTGAACCAACTAAAACTTATGCAGATATTATAGTGCCGAATGGGGGGAAAAATAAACAGGCTCTAGATATTATTAATAATAAAATTTTACCTATGATTAAAAAGGAAACAAATGCTAACTCCTAGAAATTCTGGATGGATTGAAGTTATATGTGGCCCTATGTTTAGTGGCAAAACCGAAGAGCTTATAAGAAGATTAGTACGTGCACAATATGCAAAACAAAGAGTTGCTATATTTAAACCTAAAACAGATAATAGATATAGTGATGACTATATAGTCTCTCACAATAAACGTAAAATTAAATCTATTATATTGAGCTCATCAAAAGAAATATATAAATACAAAGATGAAGCAGATGTATTTGGTATTGATGAGGCGCAGTTCTTTGATGAAGAACTGGTAAGTGTTGCTAACAAATTAGCAAAATCAAAAAAAAGAGTTGTAATTGCAGGCCTAGATAAAGACTATACTTCGAAATCATTTGGCCCAATACATCAGCTTATGATTGATGCAGAATATGTATCTAAAGTTAATGCAATCTGCATGGTATGTGGGGATCCAGCTAGTTTCACTCAAAGAATTTCAACAGAAAAAGATTTAGTTGTTGTTGGGGAGACAGATAAATATGAAGCAAGATGCCGGAAATGTTTTCAATTATAATTAAGGGGGGATGATGGAAAGATTTATTGGAATATTAGGAATATTTGCAATACTTGGGATAGCCTATCTAATGTCTAACAATAAAAAAAATATTGATTTAAGAGTAGTAGCATGGGGTCTAGGACTCCAATTATTATTTGGAATTTTTATTCTTGTAACTCCATTTGGGAAACCAATATTTTCGTGGTTTGATAAAGCAATAAAAAAATTATTAAGTTTCTCAACTGATGGAAGTGAATTTTTATTTGCTTCATTTATTGATGGGAAAATGCATCCAGCTGTTACTAATTTTGCATTTGCGGTCCTTCCAACAGTAATATTTTTCTCAGCTTTAATGGCGGTGTTATATCATATTGGTTTAATGCAAAAGATTATTCGATTTGTTTCTTTAATAATGCAAAAAACAATGAAAACAAGCGGACCTGAAACTACTAGTATTTCAGCAAATATATTTGTCGGTCAAACTGAAGCTCCACTTGTTATTAAACCTTTTGTATCCAAAATGACAAAATCAGAATTAATGGCAGTTATGACAGGTGGTTTTGCAACAGTAGCAGGTGGAGTAATGGCAATTTATGTAGGTATGCTAGAACATATACCTGGAATCGCAGGACATTTAATGGCTGCATCAATCATGAGTGCACCTGCAGCTTTAGTTATAGCAAAAATAATATATCCAGAATCTGAAAAAACAAATAATGATGAAGACTATACTAAATTATCATCAAATTTAAATGAACCAGTAGAGGGTAATGCTCTAGAAGCTCTAGGAAATGGAGCTACGGATGGGTTGAAGTTAGCTGCTAATATTGCTGCAATGCTAATTGCATTTGTTGCTTTAATATCATTATCAAATTATATATTAAGTATATTTGGTACTTCATTAGAAGATATTTTTGGTTATATTTTTATGCCATTAGCATTCTTAATGGGAGCTCCATGGTCAGAGTCTCATATATTAGGTAGCCTATTAGGGCAAAAAATTGTTTTAACAGAATTAATAGCCTATATGAATCTTTCAGAAATTCAAGCAGGTGGAGATGCGGTATCCCATAAAACTGCAATCTTAGCAAGCTATGCTTTATGTGGTTTTGCAAACTTTGCATCAATTGGGATACAATTAGGTGGAATAGGCTCAATTGCTCCTGATAGAAAAAAAGATCTAACAAAATTAGTAACCAAGGCTATGTTTGGTGGAGCATTGGCATCATGGCTAACAGCAACTATTGCAGGAATATTAATTTAAAAGGAATTATATGAGAATACTCTTATTAGGCCCTCCTGGAGGAGGAAAAGGGACACAAGCAAATTACTTGATAGAAAAACTTTCTATCCCGCAAATATCAACAGGGGATATGCTTAGGGAGCATGTTAAAAATAAAACAAGTCTTGGTAATGAAGCTCAATCCTATATGAACTCTGGGAAATTAGTACCAGATAACATTATTCTGGGGATGATGAATCAAAGATTATTAATGAATGACTGTGAAAATGGATTTATTCTAGATGGATTTCCAAGAACACTACCTCAAGCTCATGGGCTTAATAAATTACTAGAAGATATTAATCTTGAACTTACATCTGTAGTTGTCATATCTGTTGAAGATGAGCAAATCATTAAAAGAATGGGAGGCCGAAGAGTCCACCCCGAATCAGGTAGAGTGTACCATGTAGATTTTAATCCACCAAAAATTGAAGGTAAGGATAACCAAACTGGTGATGACCTTATAATAAGGGACGATGATAAAGAGTCTACTGTTAGAAAGCGATTAGATGTTTATCATGAGCAGACAAAGCCCTTAATTGATTACTATGGGAAAAATGATATTGTTAAATTTATCGATGGTTCACAAAGTATTGATATGGTAAGCGAAGATATCAAAAAATCACTTAATATAAAATAAATATGTATAAGATTGGGATAACTGGTGGAATATCATCAGGAAAAACAACTGCTTCAAATTTTTTCAAAAAAAAAGGAGCATATATATTTAATGCAGATCAAGAATCTAAAAAACATTTAAAATCTTCAATTACACTTCAACATAAACTAATAGATTCTTTTGGCTCTTCAATAACAGAAGGGAATAAACTGTCTCTTATAAAACTAGCAAAGATTGCTTTTTCAAGTAAATTAAACCAAGATATACTAAATGGAATTATGTGGCCAGAAGTATATATTTTAGTACATAATCAACTAATAGATGCTGAAAAAGAGGACTATGATATCTTTGTTGTTGATGCTGCTATGATATTTGAAGCAAAATTTGAAAACCTATTTGATGCAACTTTGCTAATTTCCACACAAAAAAATATTCGAATTGAAAGAGCTATTAAAAGAAGTAATCTACCGCTAGAACAAATCCAAAACAGAATGTCATTGCAAATGAAAGAAAGTGAAAAAAGAGCAAAGGCAAAACATATTGTTACGAATAATAAAACAGAAAAAGATTTAATTCTAAAGCTAAATAAATTATACGATAAAGAAATAGAACCTTATATCCACTCACAATAGGGATTAATTGATAAATTATAATTAAGATACTTATCCATATCTGATACTTCTTTTCCTATCCAACTAGGCTTCGAAAATTTATCAGATTCATTATCTAGCTCAATCTCAGCAATAATCAAGCCCTCATTAAGACCTTTAAAAACATCAACCTCCCAAATCTTCCCATCATGATGTTTTACATAGTATCTATCTTTTTCAATTAAATTGTACTTAGAGCTAGATATTATCATATCTGCATCAGATTTCGGTATTGAATACTCAAATTCAAGTCTTTTTATTTGATTTAATCCAATTTTAAGAGAAAAAATACACTCATCATCTATTTTTCTAATTCTAAGCACCCTATTATCTTCAATGAAAATATAAGCTTGAGAAATTTTTGAATGTTTTGAATATGTTTCTAAAAATGAATTGTTATTAACTAAAAACTTTCTTTCAATTTCAACAGCCACAACAATAAAATTATTTTATAAACATAACTTTTTTAGAAATAGAAATATCATCAGACATTAATCTAATAAAATACATACCACTAGCAATATTATTAGGGCTCCATACAATACTATGATATCCTGGGCTAAAATATTTATTAGTAATAATATCAACTTCCTGACCTAATAAATCATATACAACAACACTGGCATTGGTATATATTGGAATTGAAAAAGATATTTCCGTGCTAGGGTTAAATGGATTTGGATAAGGATTCCCTAGTGAAAAAGATTCTGGTAAAACACTAACCTCTGATAACTCAGTTATAATAGGGGTAGATAGATCAGTCCAAGATGGTGAATCTCCTACCAAGGATACAAATTCATTCCTAGAACTAATGTATAATTTAAATTCAGGGGTATCGCCTTGCTCGCAATAACCCATTGTTATATCCGTTCCGTTATAACCCATTACAGGAACATCTACAAAACCATCATTCCACTGCCTTGCACCAACAATAACATCTTTATTAAATGCAACTATCCAATCATCTGATTTAACATTATAATCTTCAATATTAATATCTTGAATAAAGTAAAATGCCTGCTTTGAGGACTGATTAAATGACAAAAATTCAGGAACTATAATTTTCTTTTGAGGTACTGTCCCATTAGCCATCAATAATTCTTCATCAGGAATATTCCAGCTAAAATATAATGTATCTGTCTCTGATGCATTCCTCAACCAATACCCTTTATTTCTATATAAAGCTTCAAGACTCCCAACCCAACCATCAGATAAGCGTACCGCAGCTACACCTTCACCAACAATAGAAATAATCTGATCCTCAACATCAGTAGGTAATGCATCACCTATAGGAACACCATCAATACCAACATATGAAATTAAATTATAATCAGGATGAATCTCATATAATAAATCCATATCAGTAGGTATAGCATTCTCTATTGTATAGATGAGACTGTCTGAATCCAAAAATTCTGGAGCTCTTATCCAATATCCTCTTTCTGGTAATATGCTATTTAAACTTCCGACCCAACCATCAGAGAGCTGAACTGAAGCGAGACCCTCTGTAAGTATAGATATTGCATTGGAACCAAGAGGAGATAAAACATTTTCAATAGAATTATCTTCAGGTATAGCAGGATAACTAATTAAATTAAAATCTTCATGAAGGTTTATAACAACAGTTGTCGGTCCTGATGAGTATTCAACATTTATAGAAAAAATTTCAGTTCCAGGAGAAGCAAAATCTTCACCACCATCAAGTACCCTTAATGTAATTGGACCAAATATACCACCACTAGATGGAGTCCATCTCAAAATTCCAGTTGTAAAATCAATTACCATATCATCTGGAGCTCCAAGTAATATATAATTAAATTCTTCATCATCTGGATCTTCAACAATAATTTCATAAATATATTCTTCACCTTGTCGCCCTTCTGTAGGTGCAACAGAGGTTATAATAGGAGGATCATTAACCGCAGTCACAGATATAGCAAAAGACTGAACTGCGGGAGGTGCATTGTCAGCCCCACCATCTGAAACCTGCAAACTAATTAAGCCTGACGAAGAAATTCCTTCAGTTGGTATCCAAGATAACAATCCTGATTGATCTATCTGCATACCCTCAGGTGAATTAACTAAATCATAGGTAAACACATCACTATCAACATCATCCACTAATACCTGATAAATATATTCAATATCTTCTGTCGCATTAATTTCAGGTTCAGAAACAATAATAGGAGCATCATTTACAGGTGTTACTGTTATCACAAATTGCTGTAAATCTGGGTGATCTACTCCCATCTGAGCATCATCTGGATGGACATCCCAAACAGCTAAAGCAATAGTTCCAGATGATACAACACCTTCTAATGGAGTCCAAGTTATCAAACCTTCATCTGACAAAGTAAGTCCATCAGGTGGAGGAATAAGCATTGAATAATAAAAAATATCACTATCCGGATCATAAACTTCAACTTGATATATATATTCCTGATCTTCTATCGCTGTTAATGGAGGCTCTGAAATAATAACAGGCACATCATTAACTGGTTCTATAGTTATCAAGTATGTTTGAATTGATTGATAAGAATCTCCCCCAACATTATCATAAACAGAAACAGAAACAGATGCACTTAAAACACCTTCTTCAGGTATCCAAGTTATTAAACCTTCTTCACTAATTATCATACCATCAGGAAATTCTATAAGACTAAATATAAGCTCATCATTTTCAGGATCAAATACATCTAACTGATAATTATATTCAACATCTTCTACTGCCTCTAAAATAGGATCTGAAACAATAACTGGAATATCATTTACGGGTAAAATATCTATATTAACAGTTGAAATATTAGAATCAAATTCTCCATCAAATGCCCAAAATTGAAACGAGTCCTGACCATTATAGTTTATATTAGGTGTATATGTTACAATAGCACCATCAACTGAGATACTACCAAATGAAGGTTCAGAAACGGTAAAGGTTAATTCTGAATTATCTACATCAACAGCATCAAGAATAAAAACTAAACTCACATCTTCATCTGTATTAACTGTCATATTATTTGATATTGGAGGATCATTAACAGATATTACTGTTAATACAAATAATTCTTGTACAGTAAAGACTCCATCACTAGCAGTTACAAGAACTTCAAATTCACCGCTTAAATTATCAGCAAAAATAATATTAATTTCATTATTACTAAATTCAATTTCAACACCATCACTATTATTAATAGACACATCAGTTAAATAAACATCATCATTATCAGGATCTGTTATTATAACAAAATAATTAAATATTTGGCCTTCTTCAATTTCTTGATTATCTATATTTGAAATTTGCGGTGGATCTGGAACTGGATTAATTGTCAAATTAAAAGTTTCTGAATCCATCAATTCACCATCTGACACAGATACCTGAACATCTACATCACCATTGAAATTAATAGCTGGAGTTACTGTTAATATATTATTAGTTATAGAATATGAGACTCCCTCAGAAGATGTCGAAGCTGAAAAAGATATATCATCATTATCTATATCTGAAGCAGAGAGATTAAGAACTAATAAATTATCTTCATCAATACTCTGATTAATAATAGCAGATAAATCAGGTGGATCATTAACTGGTATTACATTTAAAGTGAAGCTTACTTGGTCAGATAATTCGCCATCTGTAGCCCTAGCTGTAATAGTTACATCTCCATTAAAATTATCTGCAGGTATTAATGTTAAAATATCATCATCTAGT
>MDTE01191299.1_pt1 | contig 13949 bp, 2 predicted proteins | sample 811231 | NCBI WGS metagenome assembly MDTE01 (sample SAMN05326651, study PRJNA326480) | marine metagenome | isolation source: seawater | place: Indian Ocean: Red Sea | collected 2010 | reverse complement strand
TCCCTGGTAGGGGTCCGAAGCCGTGCCTTGGAAGAGAACGCGGCCCGTGCGGTGTTCGCTGCCCTCCGTGGGGACGTCGACCAGCAGGGTTGGCGCCACGAGGTTGAGCTTGTACTGTCGGACCACGACGGGAGAGTAGTCCAGTCCGTCGTATGAACGAATACGGAACGTGATGTCGCCTTCACCCTCCGGGTGGGCAGCGCCGTCCCATTCGTAGACCCAATTCTTGAACGGGTGGGTTTCCACGGTGATGTCGCCGTCCGAGCCGGAGGTGTCGGAAGCGTAGAACCAGTCCGAGGATCCGGGAGGTTGAATCTCGACACGCTTGATCAAACCGAATTGAGCCTGGTTGGCGGTGTTGTCGTTGGCATAGGGCCACTTGGCACCGTCCCATGCCTGACCGCTGATTCGCACCGTGCTGGCGAACGAGTAGCCGTCGGGTTCGCTCACGCTGACGCTCGGGCGCAGGTTCTCGAGGTTGATGATGTCGTCAATCGGGCCAGAGAGCACGTAGGAGAAGTCATCACGGCCGCTGCCGAACTTGAAGGCTTCAACGGAATAGAACGGACGCTCTCGACCGTTGAGGCAGTCCGAATCGTCGCGGTCCACGTACGTGTCGCCATCGTTGTCAATGCCGTCAGCGCACGAGTCCTCGTCCACGACGACGGGCTGGCCCGTGCCGTCGTTGGACCCTGGAATAGCGGCGTTCTTATCACCGACCACATGGTTCCAATTTCGGTCAAGGAGGAAATCCGATGGCAGCGACACCTCGGGGGTGAATCCAAAGGCGTCGGTTGTGAGTTCGTAGAGCGGAAGGCCGGTTGAATCCTTGATGATGACCGTAGCCCCCTCAACGTTGGAGTTCTTGGCCTTGACTTGATAGCGGACGAGTTCGCCCTCTCGAACCTGCGAGCCCCACGCCGTGTTTTGGTTCTGCACGTGGATCATCGACGAGTCGAAGTTCTGCAGGTCAGCAAACGAAAACACCGTGGCGTTGTTGACAAGTTCGAGCGCCAGCGGCATGCCGGCGGGCGGCAGCGCCACCGTTCCCGGAAGTTTCAGGCACTCATCCTGAACAAACGGACACTCCGCACCCAGCCAACGAATGCTGACGGGGTAGAGTTCGCCGTTGCCCGGAGAAGGAATCTGTTCGGATTGCACGGTGACACGAGATTCAGTGACGTTGTACACTTGGGAGACACCCGTCCAGGTGTTCCCGGAGAAGTAGGCAATAGAACCGTATTTGTTGCCGTAGTTGTCATCGTGAACGCTCACGTTTCCGGCGAATCCACCCTGAGAGTCAGCGATGTTTCGCTGCACGTTGATCAGCGAGCCCTTGGCGCGAATAATGTCGCCGGTGTTGCCCGTGATGGTGTTGTCCAAGATGGTAGCAGAGGAGCGGAACACGTGGATGGCAGGGCATGCGAAGTCGCCGCCGTACATCTGCGAATTGCAGGTACCCGAATTGTTGGAAATCGCGTTGTTGGCGAGGTAAAGACGAGCGGCCGTGGGCGCAGGTACCTGCCAGCCCTGGTCCTGATAGTGGTACTCACCAATGAGAACGGGTTCCTTCGCCGTGTCTTGGATGGTGTTGTTCTCGGCCACCACATCGGAGGTGCCGTAAATCCACAAGCCGTTCCAGCCGCCGATGGGACCGATGGTGTTGCGGTGAAGTTCGACCACCGAGCTGCGGATGCCGACACCTGAACCCTCGCTGGCGCCCGAAATGGTGTTGCCCTCGGCGTAGACCTTGGCACCGTCGTAGGCCGTCAGTCCGGCCCCTTCTTCGGTCGTGATGTCGTTGTTGGTGACTTCGAGCGTGTGCTCAATGTTTCCTGTGGTCTTGAGGGAGTTGGTGTCGATGGCGTTGCACTTGACATCCACTTGCGAATTGGTGAACGAACCGGAACTTGATTTCATCAGAATGCCGTAACTGTTGTCCTTGATGTCGAGGTTGTCCATGTCGATGTAGGAGTTCTCGATGTAGAGAACGGCCCGGCCACCGCCTTGTTGCCCGCAGTCAGCATCGTTTCCAGTGAACTCAGAATTCTTGATGCGGAACGTGGACAAAATACCAGCGCCGGCGTCGTAGGCACGGACGGCTGCTGCATCGTAGCCTTGGCCGTCAACGCCGAGTGAAAAGGTCGAATCCTCAAGCAACGGTGCAGCATAATCAACGGCAATGACGTTGGAGGTGTTGATGTCGGTGAACGTCAATCCTCGAGCGGTGGTTGAGGAACCGTCGAACACCAGCGCACCGTACTGGACGGATTGAAGAGAAGCGACGTAGATGGGGTAGCCGTAAGCGTTCTCAAAGTGAGCGTAGTTGATGGAGGTGATGGACTGGTCGATCGTGTCTCGGATGATCAGCGCAGACCCACAGGCCGTGTCAGGGTTGTTGAGCACGTTGCTCTGCGTGTTGAGGCAACGGCCGGTCTTGGTGTAGTCGGTTGGTGTCGACCAGATGAATCGAGCCTGGGACGAAGCCGAACCTTGGCTTGCACCGCAGTTCGAATCGCCGATGCAAATGGCCCCCTGCACGTCGATGAATTTCCCGTGGGGGATGTTGATGGTGGTGCCAGCGTTGATGATGAGCTTTGACCCTTCAGCGACGGTCACGTCGTCTTGGAGGTTCATGGTGCCCGACCAAGTCTCGGTTCCGGTGACGGTCCCCTGCGTGGTTTCGTTCACGGCCATGGCCGAGGGTACGCTGACCATGGCCAGCAGGAGCGACGTCATGTAAAGCAGGACGAGCGATACGGATTTTGTTTGATTTTTTCGAGACATCGGTGATTCACCTATCGTGTCCATGGACGCCACGAATATAATACTGCGCCTCATTTGCCGATTTAGATGTATCAATATGGCTTCAAAGTATCAATAAATTCCCCGGAATCAGGAAGAAAACAACCGAATAATGTCTACAAACGTGCATAAATCAGGAAGAATCAGGCCCGATTGTTCACGCAATGTCGAGGAAAAACAGGCTCAGCACGCCGATATGGCCCGTGCTTCCGCCAGCCAGAGGGAGGCGTCCAAAAGACCGTAGCCTCCCCGTGGGTCATGGTCGTCTCCACCGTTGGCCAACGAATCGGCAAGGGCTCGCTTCACTTCGACCAAACAGGAAGAATTGCCGTTTGGCTGTGCCTTGAGGTGGGGTTGGTCCTCCAAGATCAGCGCTAACGCCCCCGTCACGAACACCGTGGCGTCCGACGACCCGCTGCTGGAATACCACTGGTTGTCCTCCCCGGTGCTGATGATGCGCACACCAGGAGCCACCACTTCGGGCTTCATGTGCGGATGGTCTCGGACCACCCCGTTCCGGTCCGTCAACGCTCCCGTCGAGGAATTGCTCCAGACGGCGCCATCTCGTGTGGTGGCTCCAACGGAAATGGCCAACGAGACACTGCCTGGCGACGCTACGTCACCATCATCGTCAAGCCCGTCGTTTCCCGCAGCCGCCACGACGTAAATTCCGGCGTCGGTTGCTTGCCGGGTGGCCGAAGACGACCCGCCTTCGAGCCCGGCTTCCTCTTCGGTCCCGCCCAAGGAAAGCGAAATGATGTCGGCTTGGAATTCAAACTGACACCAGCGGATGGCGTCCGCTACATCGGCATCGAGACCGGTGTTTTCACCCTCGCCGTTGTCGCCAAGCGCCGCCACCATGGCAAAGGAAACGTTGGGTGCCGCCCCCCGTTGGTTGGAATCGTTGGACAGCAACAACCCCGACATCAGCGTTCCGTGAGCCACGGCACCGTAATCCACGGGCAGGCGAGAGGTGCCAATCAGATCCTTGAAGGTGATTTGACTGGATGCAAACGCATCGTGTCCCGCATCCACTCCGGTGTCAACCATGCAGACCCGCACCCCTTCGCCGGACAACCCATCGGCTTGGACGGCTCGTAGGTCCGTCTCTTCGAAGGCCCATTCGGACGTCGGAGGAGGAAGGTCGACGACCAGCCATTGGTTTTGCCACATCAGCACGGTGGCCGAGATCAGCAAGGCCACCACCACCACGCCGGAGATCGAGAATCGACGGCGCGTGTGGCGAACGACCGGTTCAACAGTGAGCGGGGCCCAACCCATCGTTTCGGATCGCCACTGGTCCTGAAACCCAATCACCGTGGGGTCCACTGCTGAAACGATACGTCGGTCCGTTGGTTCCGGAAGGTATTCGACGTCGCGTAGACCTTCCATGGCTTACGCTACCCCGTTCATGTCCTCATCAACCCTTGTTTGAAAAATCAACAAAAAGTGAACATCAGAACTTGGCACCGCCACGACTGCGAGCCGTACGAACACCGCCGTAGACCACGAGGATGGCGAGCAGAGCGATGAGCAGGGTCATCCACACGGATTCGCCGTCCGCCGTCGTCTCAATGTTGTATTCAATGCTGAAATCACCGGCATCCGGCTTCGACTCGACGCTTTCTGCTTCGGCGCCAGCCACCTCAACTCGGTAGTCGAAGCGCTGGTTGCCTTGGCTGAAGCTCAACCCGTCAAACACCGCCATGCCTTCACCGCCGGCGGGGACCGCGATGGACTGCGACATCTCATCGCCGCCGGGTGGGGTGAGGTAGACGATGACGGACGGAGCGTCCAACAGGCCGGCGTTGACCACGGGAATTCGCACGGCTCCGGTCCGTTCAGCGATCTGGTCCGATTCGGTGGCAATGCGGCCTTCATCGATGGTGAGAACGATGGCGGCCTTCTTGATGGTGACCTTCACTTCTTGACCGTCGACACTCTCGTCTTGACTGTTGATGTAAACCGTGAGGTCGAAGTCAGCGTCGTCTTCTGAATAACTGGCAGGAGCAAAGACGGTGAACTGCTGCGTTCGCGTTTCGTCCTTGTTCAGCGTCAACGTCGACATCATCGGGGTCACCGACCAGTCCGCCGGGACACCGCTCTCGTACAATTCGATGGTGAACGTGTCCTGTCCGTTTCCGTTGTTGGTCAACGCAAAGGAGAACTGACGCTCAACGAGGGCGGACATGCCAACTTCTTCGGTGTTCTCCGAGACGGTGAACCCAAAGGTCTGTGGCACGATGACCTTCACCGAGGCTTGGGAGGATTCGCCCAAGTCAGTTTCGAGTCGGAGGGTCATGCGATGACCGTTCTGCAGGTGCCAAGCGTCCTCAACGGGCGGCAGGGTGAGTTGTACCCTCACCGACGTGTTGAGAACCGCATCGGTGTTGGCGTCCCCAATGCCGAGAGCCACGTTGATGGTGTCTTCGTAGGCTCCGCTGGAAGCGTTCCAGAATTGAACCGTCCAAAGGTCGGAATCTTGTGCCAGCCCCATCTCGCCTTCCACCGAGAAGACATCTTGTATCTCAGTGCCGTTGTAAACAACATCGTAGTCAAAGACGATGGTGGAATACGCCGATTCGTTGGTGGGAGACACCTCTGCCTGGAGTTCGGTGTCCAGTGGATTGAGCACCGTGGCGTTCACCAGCGTGGTTTGGTTGAACGTGATGTCCAGTGCAGAGTTGACCCTGCGGTTGAACTGCAGCGTAGCGGCGATGGTTGAGTCGGCCGTGACCGTGGTGGTTTGACCGCCGTAGTACTCCATCTCGAGGGCCGTCTCGTGCTGGACGGTCATGAATTCACCGTCAAAGGACACGCTTCCCTCAGGGAACAGGCTTCGGAGTTCACCGGAAGCCGGGACGTCCACCATCCACGATTGACCGTCAAAGGAAACTTCCAGCTCGACCGTACCTTGAATCATGTCGGCAGCAGGGTCGCTGGAACCGGCGTGGTGCACGTTCTGGTCGATGTCGGACCAAGAGGTTGCCAAATCCACGTAGCCGCCGAGGGCCATGATCATGCTGATGTTGCCGCCGTTGGCCACGGTTGCATCGAGCAAGCCGATGGAGACACCGCCTCCGTTGGGTCCCGGGTTGCTTTGGGAAATCACGACGACCCAATCACCAGGCTGGACGTCGGCTGACCACTCAAGGGTGGTGCCGTTCATGGTTCCGCTCACGTGAACCGGGTCGCGCTCGACGCCCGCAACGGGGTAGAGCACGATGGTGGCGTCCACCAGTCGGTCGGCGTCGAGTTGGTCGGTGATGGTTCCTTCAACCTCAACCAGACCGGCCGTGACCTCAATGTCCGTTGAATCGGGGCTGTCATGAACCGTGTAGCCTTCCTGATCTTCGGTGGCGTAGTACACCGTTTCGAAACCTTCCTTTTCGACAGAGACGTTGTAGACGTCGCGAATCGGAACGAAGACACGCCAGACGCCATCTTCGTCGGTGGTGACGGTGGTGGAAACCTCCGAGTTGTTGTTACCCACCACGGTGACGGTCATGTCGGGCAAGCCTTCACCCAAACTTGGCGCACTGTTGTTGTCGAGGTCCCAGAAGACCTTACCGCCGATCTCCACTTCAAGGGTGGCGTAAACGGGGTCGAGAACGAGTGAGTTGTTCTCGTCCGCAGCGTCCGTGCTGAAGGGAGCATCGCTCGTGTCCATGAACCACGACTTGGTACCGATGGTCCGGTTGAAGTAGAAACTCCACGTGCCGGGCATCAAGAGTTCTGATGCGTTTCCATCGGCGTCGGTTCGCTCAAAGGTGATGTTGCCGAAGCCATCGTGGCTTACGGCCGTCACCGTCATGTCGCTGAGCGAAGCTTCGGTGACCGCCTCCAAGAGTTGCATCGACACACGAACGCTCACTTGGGTGGTCAACTCGAGGTCCTTTCGCTCGGAACCCGCCTCAACAGAAAGCGGTTGTCGGAGGGTCTCGGTGTGGTCCCCGTTGCTGAACGGTGCCACGATGATGAGCCATTCTCCAGCAGGGACGTAGGCGGCAAAGCTGCCGTTCTCGTCCGAGCCGATGTTGAACCACTGGTCGTCGGCTTCGTTGTACAACAAGAAGTCGTTGGCAATGCCTTCGTTGGTGCTGTTGTGCAGGGTTCCCGTGACCAAGTAGGTGTTCTTCAGAGCAACTTCGTACGGTTCATCAACTGCATCGAGGCCGATGCGGATGGCGTCAAAGAAGGTCTCACCGACCAAGTCGTAATCCGTGGCGTTCTCATCCGAGGCTGCCGTTTGATTGAACAACAGGTCGTAGCCGCCAGGCGTCAACGAGACGGAGATGATGCCTGGCTCGGTGTAGTCTTCTGCGGTGAAGTAAATCGGGTCGCGGTTTTCAGCGATCGGCTTCAGCGTGAAGTCCGGTGTGGCCACCGTGCCGTTCTCAAACGTGCCGTCTTCGGCAGCGTTCAGGAAGACGCGCATCTCAACCTCGACGGCTTCAGGGTTGGCAAACAACTCCATCGTGGAGAGGGTTTCCGTGTTGGAGCGATTGACGTCCAGGTCGTCAACAGACGTGGCGTTCAATCGCTCATCGGTGAGGGAAATCGTCCAGATGCCGGAGGGAAGGTCGAAGGCAAAGTCGCCGAATTCGTTGGTGGTGGTGGTCCACATCAAGCCGGCGTCGTTGGTCGCCACCACTTCGGGTGCCTCCCAGAGCGGGAAGGAAGAGTCCCAGCGGGTGGTGTTGTCGTAGAGATGGACGATGCCGTTGACACTACCGGTCGGTTCAATGTACAAGGCGCCCAGATCGACGTCAACGCCCGTTTCAACGGGCACCAGCGCACCGTAGCCACGGCTGGTGACAACGCTCTCGGTCGTCATGTGGTAGGTGAAACCTGAGGGGACGCGCACCGAGAAATTACCCGTGAAGTTGGTGACAGCGGAGAACGCAAGGTTGTCGGAAACAAAGTTCAACGTCAGTCCGTCCGCTGCTTGCGTTGTTTGTATGCGGTTTTCTTCGGGTGTTTCTTGGTTCCACGTGTCCCACTCGTCCACGGTCACACCGGGGTAGTTGCGCATCGACCCGTTGATGTAAGCTGCTTGAGCGTAGGTCACGTCTCGAAGCACATCATCCGTTCCGGGTTCAAGGTCGATCTGGTCGAACAAGACAAACTCAGGGTTTACGTCATCGCGAATGTCCCAGACACCGAACAAGAGTTCGACGTAGATTTCGCCGTTCTCGTCGCTGGTCACGTTGATGGGGTCGAGGAGACCGAGTTCGTTCTCGAACGTGATTGTTCGGTCCGCCACGTCGAAGAGGGCTTCCTGCGTCTGGGGGTCGACCGGGGAAACCAGCGTGAGCGTCACGTCCACGGTGTCGGGGACGTTGAGCTCCAGCGTGATGTTGGAGATGTCATCGTTCACGAAGGCTGATTCGTTGTAGTCGTACCAGCCGTCGTTGTCAACATCGCCTCGGTAGTAGTAGTTGCCTGGTGGAATCGGCCCGTACGAGAAGTTACCTTCCTCGTCGGTCATGATCATCACGGCGGCGTCATCGCCGAGTTCCACATCAACAAACTCGATGGTTTGGTTGGGCATGGCGTCGCCGTGCATGTCCTTCAGCGTGTCCTTGAAAATGGCACCCGGCATGGTCATGGCCAAGTCGTAGGTGGGGTCAATTCCAATTTCAACCGGGTCGGGCAGCAGCACTTCCTTTCCGTTGTCCAACTGGGCAATCATGTTGTAGGTTCCAGGCAACAGACCGGTCTTGTAGAACGAACCGGGTTCAACCATGGGGCCCGAGAATGAACCAACACCGATGAAGAGGCCGGTTCCGTTGAACGTACCCGTTCCCTCGAACAGACCAGCGCCTTCGAGGGTCTCGCCTTGGCCCGCATCGGCATCACCGTAACTGCGAGTCAAGGTTGAGGTCCCCTCGGACGTGAAGGTGCCCATGGCGTCGACCGTGCCCTCGAGTCGATAGGTCGTGGTGGAAGCCTCCTCATCGACAATGCGACAGAAGGTCTCGTTCACCGGCATGATGGCGTTCGATTCGTTATCAGCTTCGCAGTTGACAACATCGCTGGGTTCAACCCACGATGCTTCGATGACACCGTTTCCGGACCAGGTACCGTTGGCAAAGAACGAACGATCGTTGCCAATGTCTCGGGTGAAGGTTCCGATGAAGTTGCTGGCAAGGGCAATGCCTTCGCTGTCAAACGAACCGTCCTCAACGAGGGTGGCTTCACCCGTTCCCTGAAGGATACGGGATTCATCTGACGTGAAGGAACCGCTCGTGGTTTCAACGGTGTAGTTGTCGGTCATGGACCAGATGTTTCGAAGAATGAACGTGGTTTCAGAGATGGGGTCGCCGTTGAAGGCTTCATCGCCGGACCAGACGACCGTTCCCGAAACACCGCTGCTCTCCACGGCGATGTCCACCGTGTTTTCCATGTCGGTGACTCGGTTGGCCTCGTCGGCCGTTACGTTCACCAGGGATTCGCCCAGCCACGTCATGTTGGCGACTTGACCGAGCACGGCCGTGATCTCGTTGATTTGACGGTCGTCGTTGGTCTCGGTAAGGATGTCACTGAGACCCTCGCCGTAGGAACCGTCTCGAATGTTGTCTCGGGCTGAAGAGGCGTCAAAGACACCGGCAAAGGCCGAAACGCGAATCTTTCCAGCAGGTGCCAGGAAGCTGTAGCGTCCGTTCTCATCGGCATCAACGAACCCAATAGGAACCCAGTATGTATCTTCGTCGAGGTCTTCACCGGTCTCGCCCGAGAAGGCGTCTCGCTCAATAAGCAAACGGACACCGGGCAGGCCCTGACCGTTGTCGCTCATGGTGACTTGACCGGTCATTTCAGCACCGGGGAAGTACTTCAGAATCTTCACGAGCGTGTTGGTCGATTGGATCTGGTCTTCCGGCACCTCGCTGTACCAGTTGGCAATAACGAAGTGGTTCATCATGGCCCCCGGGAGCGGTAGCGCGTTGGTCATGATGGTCCCTGGGGAACCGGACTGACCAAAGTGCTGCGACGGTTGAGGGTTGCTGGAACCTGCGTTGAGGCCGAGCGTTGAGGCCCCGTAGCCGACGTAGGTACGAGCGACCATGGTCTCAAAGAATGCAGGGTTGTGATCAACGCGAACGTCTTCAATTTGCAGCGGGTCGATTTCGGCACCTGCCTGCTGGTTGAGGAAGTCCTTTTGCATGGCTTCATCAACTTCCTCTCGGGTCATTTCGTCTTGGAAATCACCACGGACGGTTTCGTAGACCTCGTCCATGTACGTCCCAATGTCCTGACCGGAGAGAATGGTTGGTGCGCCGAAAATACCCATCGGTTGACCGCGATTGTAGTTTGCATCGGCCGTGTAGCGACCTGCTCGGGGGTAGAGGCGGTCGTCGATGGCGAAGTAGCGGATCTCATGGTCGCGGGAAATGGTCTCACCGGGTGCGCCTTCGTAGTCTTGGACCCGATAGAGGCCCTCGAGGTTGATGAGGTCGTTGTACAGGTCGTGAATCGTGGCGTCAGGGTTGGCATCGAACGCCGCCGTCAAGAGTTGCGTGGTTAAGGCCAAGCGAGCGTTCTTTCGGTGAATGGACGTCGAGACCGAGAGGTACTCATCCAGCAGATCATCGGTGTACCAATAGTCCCCGATGATGGTGTGGGTTCGACCGTTGACGGTCTCCTCGTTCGTTCGCACGTTGTTGTTGAACGTGATATCGGCTTGATCCATCGAACTCCATGCATCGCCAACACAGGAAGTTGACACGGCATCGGTGCAGGGAATCGGTGTTTGGTCCTTGTAAATCTTGTAGACCTTCTCGCCACCAAAAATACCGGCCGTGTGGAGGTAGCCCTCCGCCATCACGACGTCGCGGTTGGTCTTCACGACGTTGAACGAGCGGTCCTCAATGAACTGAATCATCTCTTCCCCAAAGTTCGTCTGCATCGTCTCGAAGTCGCTCCACTGGTCGTCGTCCAGGTACTTCTGAACCACGCCGGCAAAGGTGGGCGTGAACTGGTAGTCGGTCCCTTCGGTGGCGTACGTTCGGTCGCCTTCAGCCAGTTGCCAGATGAACATCGCCGTCAAGTCGTCTTGATTTCGGGCGAGCAGCATGTTACCCGTGGCTGGGATGCCGGACTGGAAGTTGTCAGAAACCGAGGGGTGCTCACCGGTGCTGAGGGCCTGGAAACCGTAGTCCCACCACGAGACGAAGGCTGGTTTTTCTGAATAGGCCATGCCTGTGTCCTGATTCGCAAGCCATTCGTACGCCGCGTTCCAACCGTTGTCGTTGAACGAAGACCCGAAACTCCCCAGGTAGCGTCGACCGTCGTAGGTGCTGCTGTCAAGGATGGAGAAGCCCAACCCGTCAAAACGCATGATATCGGGCATGATGTTGTAGATGCGCTCGTCAATCTCGGCTTCTTGGTTGGACGTACCGGGGATGGCGGAATCCAAACCGTACGTGGCCTGCTGACCGAAGATCATGATCATGACGAGGAACACGGCGGAGAACTGCGGGGTGCGCCAGACGGCCTTGCGTGCTCCGGAAATACGGTCCGCTGGCGTGCGGATGCCGAATTTCTTCCACGAACGTACCAAGCCGCTCCAGTCAGCCCACTGCCAGAACGCCACGATACCTGCGGCGCCGAGGATGGCCATGATGGGGGTGGCGTTGAACATGAAACGAGCTGCGTTCCAAGCCATGAACGTGGCCGCAAAGACCCAGACACCGAAGACCAAGGCCGTACCGTTGCGGTGGCGAAGACCGCGCCACAACAGACCGCCACCCATGATGAGGGCGAGCAGGAAGGTGATGGGGCCGAAGGAAGCGAAGAGCTGAGCCCGGTTGGGTGCGTTGGCTTCTGCGACCGTGCCGAAAATCTTGGTCTTGGTGAAGTAGCCGCTACCGGTGAACAACACGTCCCATGCATCTGAAATTTCGAGGGTCTTCAACACGTAAAGAACGGTGAAGAACACGGCTGCGACGGCGGCCAAGGTGCCCAAGACCAGCAACCAAGGCTTGTCTCGGAAGCCGGTGGTGACGAAGGCGATGGCAATGGTGAAGCCGAAGATGAACAAGAACGGTTGCAGACCGGTGGAATCGAAGACCAAGTTCAACTGTGGGTGAGCGTAGAACGGCAAGCTCATGAGGAAGATCGTGGTCAACATGACGAGGAACATGACGCTCAACGTGGTGGAATCGCGACGTCGGAACATGTTCAGGGCCACCTGCAACGCGTAGGCCAAGAAGAGAATGGACGGACCCACGACGAACCCTTTCCAACCCAGCGAGACAATGCCAAAGGCAACACCGGCCAGCGCGGCGTTGGCCAAGGCGGCTTGTCGGTTGGCGGCTACGTCGTGGAACGCACGAACGAAGGAGAGCGGGTGGGGCGAGGTGGTCTTGGAAATCCGAGCGGAACCGGCGTACTTGACCGCACGAAGCCAATACATGAAACCGACCGAGATGAACAACATCACGAAGGCGTCGTGGTCAGCCAAAGCCCACGTGGAGTGGGTGACGTGGGCGGGCATGAAGGCGATGAGCCAAGCAGCAAGCACACCGGCGCCCTTGCCAAAGTGATCTTTGGCCATCGAGGCGATGGGAAACACGGTCAAGGCACCGTAAACAGCGGGCAGGGCAAGCATGCTCCACCACACGGCGTCTTCGGGCGTGTTGAGGAACGGCTCAAGCAGCATGGCGCCAACGGCCATTGACCACGAGAACAGCGGCGGACGGGGGTTGATGCCTCCGATGGGGTAGAAGCGGTCAGCGTCCACGATAAGGTGGGCGTTGTTGGCGAGGATGTAGTCCACGACCCGCTTCATGTACCAGGGGTCAGAACCGCCCGTCATGTCCCAGTTGCCCGTTCCAAAGGCGTTCATAGAGGGCACGGCGTACCATTGAACTCGAATGGCCAAACCGATGAGGAAGGCAAGGCCAATCATCATGCTGGCGCCATGAGCGCGGAGGAAGAGGCGGGCCTGCGAGGGCTCGTGTTCGCCGCGGTTGGCCCAGCCACCGTAGCGTTCGTGGTTGCCAATGGAGTAGATGCCGACGGCGAGGAAGAACGTGATGGCGAGCCAAATCAATGCGCCCCACGTGCCGTCCAAGTCTTCGCTGTACCAAATACCAGCCTCAAACCAAGCGGCCACCTGATAGAGCGTCCACATGGAACCGACCAGCATGGCTCGGGTGTACCAGCGCTCGGCGACCATGCCAGCCACGATGAGCGCCACCACGCCGGTCAGGAAAGCACTCCAGTATCCGACGTACCCGTGGTAGCCGTTTTCCGTGGTGATGCCCAACTGGTCGACGACCGAGACGCTGTTGAAGTGCCACAGCGAGCCGGCAAAGGCCAAGATCCACACGCCAAACGCAACCACCAGTGGGAGCGAATTTCGATTGAAGCCGCTTGACTGACCGAGGAAGGAAAACCAGCCTTCGTTGCCACTGGGGTTCAGGGTGCCGCGAGCGAGCACACCGGCCATCAATCCCGCCGCGGTGAACATCGTCCAGTAGGCAAAGAAGACGTAAGCGGTGGCTTGGCGCTCAAGGTTCATGGTGGAAACCAGTTGCCCGCTTTCCATCGTGTAGGTCGTGGGAAGCGCTGCGTAAGCGTCCCCTGCGGCCGCCACGGCCAACCAGAAACCAACGGCGGAAAAGGTCATGGCGGTCACCCACTCGTGGCGACCTCGCATGTCGAAGTTCGAGCCGAAGACGACGATGATGGCGAACATCAGCGCCGCAACGGCGTCGACGTCGGCGAAAGCGTAGAGAACCTCTGCACCAATGAGTGCGAACGCCAGCACGCCGAGGGAAACGGTGGTGGACGACAAATCGGATTGTGAAGAGAGGATCAAGCGTGGCGCTAGGGCCACAAGGCTTGCAGCGACGACGACGAGCATCGGCATCATGTTGGTCAGCGTCAAGTCGTAGTCAATGCCCACGACTCGGGTGGTGGCAAGAGCGAGCAGCACGGCCAAGGGCGCGAGAAGCAACCCCAAGTTGGCACTAGGCTGAATCACCTTCGTATCCATTTGTTCATCCATTTCTATCCCTCATTTTAGGTCCAGCCTCAAGGCTGGCGTCGTTGGCCACTTCTGAACCCCTTTTAGGTATAACGGGTTGGCCCCAAATCCACTGACGCTCAGTCGCCTTTTTGTTGAGCTGGAAAAC
>MDTE01103297.1_pt1 | contig 13950 bp, 13 predicted proteins | sample 811231 | NCBI WGS metagenome assembly MDTE01 (sample SAMN05326651, study PRJNA326480) | marine metagenome | isolation source: seawater | place: Indian Ocean: Red Sea | collected 2010 | reverse complement strand
TGTGCCTGGCGCTCGCCACCCTGAATCCCAGGCCCATGGAAGTCCGTTGGATGGAATATCACAACAAGCACACCCAGACCTTCATTCCCTTGGACGGCAAGCCGTTCGTCATGGTTCTGGGTCGGCCCACCTGCCGGCGGTCGGATGGCTCCTGGGATGACGCCGCATCAAAGGCGCCCGAATTGGATGCGGTCGAGGCATTCTCGTTCGATGGCTCGTCAGGTGTGTGCCTAAACATTGGGACCTGGCACGAGTTTCCGTTTCCGCTGAAAGAGGTAACGAACATCATTGTCGTGATGAGCGAAGAGACGAAGCGTGATCTCAAAAACGTGGTCGACGGCGAAGCCCATGGCGGCGACCTGGAAAAGCTCGATCTGCAGAAACGCTTCGATGTTGTCTTCGAGGTTGAGGCCTGAACTCCGAGCCGTGTTCACCTGACGCAGTTCGATTTCACCGGAGCCCTATTGGGTGAGGTCTTCCGTTACGCCATGTTGAAACCGTTCAGAACAGTCTTGCCGATCGCCGCACCACTCTCCTGATGTTCATGCGCGCTACGCAAACTCGCGGCACTTAACGGCCCGCCATGTTTGTTGACCGTCGGGACGAGTGTGCCCTCATCGAGAAGATCGGCAACGCGGTTCAACAGTTTGTGCTGAGCGTCCATGTCCTCGGTCTGGAACAAGGAGCGTGCGAACATTAACTCCCAACTGAAGGAAAGCGCCTTGAGCTTGATGGCGGCAATGTCGAGGTTCTGAGGGTCGTCGATCATGGCGATGTGGCCACGTGGCTTGATCAGTTCGATGATCGCCGGGAAGTGAATGTCCGTTTGCGTGAGCGCTGCGACATAGCGTGGCGCAATGCCCAGAGTTTTCATCTCTTGATCGAGCGGGTTGCGATGATTGACGACGTGATCCGCGCCCATCTTCTCAACCCACGCCTGGGTATCGGGACGTGATGCGGTAGCGACAACGGTCAAACCAGCCACTTTCTTCGCCAGCTGGATAAGAATCGATCCGACGCCTCCAGCGCCGCCGATCACCAGCAGAGATTCTCCCGCGCCTTCTCCCTCTTTGAGCCTGAAGCTGTCGAACAGAATCTCCCACGCCGTGATGCTGGTCAGCGGCATCGCAGCGGCGTCAGCGAAACCAAGCGATGAAGGTTTGCGGCCTACGAGACGTTTATCAACCGCCTGAAACTCGGCGTTGCTGCCGGGGCGTGTGAACTCGCCTGTGTACCAGACTTCGTCTCCTGGTTTGAAAAGGGTGGTTGCGGCGCCAGCTTCTGTCACGATCCCGGCGGCATCGAATCCAAGGATGCGTGTCTCTCCCCCGGGCGGCTGCCGATTGCCTGGCACTCATTGTCCGAACGTGCGAATCCGTTCGAAACGGGCAATAAACAACTACCCACAAATTTGTAAGTAATGAGAATTCCGGTCTTTTTCGGGAGCGGGCATGATGATTTCAGGGCACGGCCTCAATGCCGTGGATGACGATTCTGAAGTAGCGCAAATCGACGTCAGGCGCCCGGTAGACACCTACGGGACAGCAAAATCTTTCAGAATCTGAACGTACTGGACAAGTCGGCGCCGTAGGGCCGCATGGTACGCAATCGTTCCGCCCGGGCTTTGGCAAACGGTGCTGCCGCGTCGATGAAGGCCAGGTGTTCATCACTAAGCGACAAGCCGTGCAACGCCACAGCCGCTCGAACCTCATCCACGATGTCAGGGTCGCTCGGTTCACCTGATTCTGCCCGGACAGAAGTGGCGGTTGGGATTTCGACGGCCTGGGCAATTTCCAGCGCAGGGCGCCTGTCGCGCCATGGGGTGGCCTGTTCGTAAGCATGCGCCACCTGCAATACGCGCCCATCGTCGAATGGACGCCCGGCAATCTGGAGGCCGAGGGGCAACCCCGACTCGCTGAATCCCATACATACCGAGATCGCTGGGCCTCCTGAAACGTTGAACGGCGTTGCAATGGTCGGATTCTTCCAGAAATAGGAAACGGTATTGAAGCCGTTCATTGATGGAGCCGGTCCGTATTGACTGGGCGTCACCAGAACGTCGAAGCGCTCAAACACCTTTTCCATTTCGTTTACCATGGTCAGCCGTTCGCGTTGCGCGTGCACGTAGTCGGAACCACTGAACAGCACCGCGGGCAGGCTGCGTCCGAGGAAATCGGCGCAGAACCCTTCGGGGCGCGTCATGAAATCCTGATGGTGAAGGGCGAAGAGCTCCGACTCGGCAATTACGATCTTCACATCGCAATAATCCTGCATCGGCCGGAGGCGAACCTCTTCCAGTTCGGCGCCGAGGTTCCCGAGCACGGTCAGGGCCGACTCCATGGCCGCCTTCACCTCGTCATTGGCGGGGAGATCGTCCTCCCAGAAATGCCTGACGACACCGACACGGAGTCCCTGGATTTCGCCATTAAGCCCATCCCTGTAGTCGGGGGCTGTGCAGTTCATACTTCCCGCGTCGCGTGGATCATGGCCCGCAAGAGCCTGCAACATCAGGGCACAGTCTTCGACCGTCCAGGTCAGAGGGCCGCAGGTATCGAACGTATAGGAATTGGGAATCACTCCGTAACGGCTGATCAAGCCATAGGTTGGCTTGAAACCCACGGTTCCGCAGAGGCTCGCCGGATTCCGGACAGAACCCCCAGTGTCCGACCCCATGGCACCAAGTACGAGCCCGGCGGCGACAGCGGCGCCAGAGCCGCTGCTCGATCCTCCCGTGAAATGGCTTGGATTCCACGGGTTACGGGCCGGTGGCCACGGCAGGTCGAAAGCCGGTCCGCCGTGAGCGAATTCGTGTGTGGAAAGCTTTCCCAGCAGAATGGCTCCGGCATCATAGAGCCGCTCAACCGGCGCGCAGTCCTCATCCGGAACATTGTTCTCCAGGATTCTGGAATGCGCGGTGGTCAGAATTCCTGCTGTCGCGTAAATGTCCTTGAGGCCAAATGGGATGCCATGTAGGGGGCCACGGTAATCCCCCGCCGCAATCTCGGCATCTGCTGCACTCGCCTGGGCGAGGGCGTGATCCGCGGTGACGGTGATGAAGGCATCCAGAGTGGGTTGCCAGGCCTCTATCCGACGCAGCAACGATTCCGTGAGCTCCACTGCCGACAGTTCGCGTGAAGAAATTGCGAGGGCCGCCTCTGCAATCGTCGGGGTATGGTCGATGTCGGACATGTCGTGGGTTTGTTCGATTTGTAATTCACCGCAACGACGGTAGCACTGCGATGTTGCTGTGAGTAGCGAGTTTGAAGGTCGAATTCTACATACCCGCAGTGACTGTGTGAGACCGGCGTGAAGAAGTGCGCTCAACCAGATATGATGATGGCAGATGGGGTTGCGCTCGCCGTCGAGTCATTAGGCGGGTGCGAGTCTGAATGCTGAGGCTCCTCGCGAAACCTATACACGCAAAACGATGAGGTGCTGCCAATGACAGGAGAACGCTCGAAAGAGGAGGTCATTGTGGCGTTCATGAAGTCGCGTGGTTATATCCTTCCGTATCAGCGGGTTCTCGCCGAATTCCAGCCGGAAGTTCTAGAAAGTTTCAATGCGTTCTATACCAACCTGACCTTGAATCCGCGCGACCTCACGTTGAAGGAACGTGAACTCGTGTGGACGGCCCTGGTGACGGCCACGCGTGAAGAAGTCGGTCGAATTCATCTGCAGCGAGGTATAGAGGCGGGGCTGACCATCCAGGACATCACCGACGCCATTGCTCTGGCAGCCGCAGGCGAGGCCTTCAGCGCGATCGAGTTCGCCGCGGGCCACTGGCAGGATTGGATGTCCCGGGAAAATGCCAATGAGCACTACGGTTCAATCATCGCCTCAGCGCGGGGCGGGATCGATCCCCGAGTCGCGGAGATCATGCTTGTTGTCTGCTTCGCCGGGCGACATGTGCCGGACGGACTGCGCTTCCATTTGAGCCGGGCTTTTGAACACGGTGCAACCGAAGGGCAGATCGCTGAAGGTCTCAGCTATCTGATAATGCCATGTGGTGCGAACACCCTGATCGATGCGGTTGATGTCTGGCTCGAGGCGGCTGCGGCAGGAGAATGCCCCTCGCCGTTTTCTGACTAATCCGGCACGATGGTCGGTTCCGGCGCTGGTTTGCCCAGAATTAGATCGGCCCCTTTCTCACCGATCATCATGGCGCCAGCGTTGAGGTTGCCCGACGGCATGGTCGGCATGATCGAAGAATCGACGACCCGCAAGCCCTCCATACCGTGCACTCGAAGCTGGTCGTCCACTACTGCTGTTGAATCACTCATCGGTCCCATGCGACAGGTTCCCATGACATGGAAGGTTGTGAACCCTCTTTGTCGGGCTGCGTCCAAGAGCTCACTGTCGCTGTGAACGGCTTCGCCGGGAGCACGTTCCGAATCAAAGTAGGGGGCAAGCGCTTCGGTCCGCATCAGCCGGCGCGCCAGCTTCATGCCGGCCAGCAAGACATGCCGATCCCCTTCCTCCGCCAGATAGTTCGGCTGGATGAGGGGCTTCTCGAACGGGTCGGCTGATTTCGCCCGCACCCAACCTGTACTTTCCGGCCGCTGTTGCCAGGAACCGATCGTGAAACCCGGCTCGTCGTCGAACTGCCACATCGCGTTCTCTTTCCAGCTGCCCGGCATGAAAACGACCTGCAGATCGCAGTTGGGGACCGCTTCGTTCGAATGCCAGAAGCAGTAGACCCACGCCGGGGTGAGCGTCAGGAGACTTTCAACACCGGCAACATATTTGATGATTTCGCCCGCCAGTTTGAGACCACGGCCGCGTTCGTTGAGTGAAGCGATGTTCTTGGCGCGAGCAACGACGCGCGTTCCGTAATGATCTCTGAGATTCTCGCCGACACCTGCAAGCGCGTGTTTCACGTCGATCCCGATTCCCTGCAACAGGCTCGGCGGTCCGATCCCCGAGAGATGCAGCAGTTGCGGTGAATTGATCGCACCACCGGAAAGAATGACTTCACGGTTTGCCCGCACTTCGGCGACCGCGCCGTCTGGCCCACCTTCGACATAGACCACGCCCACCGCGCGTTTGCCGTCCGGTAGGATGCGGGTGGCATGCGCGCCTGTTCGGATACTCAGGTTTGGTCGTGACATCGCTGGCTTGAGATAGGCGCGGGCGGTGCTGACCCGGCGACGCTTGTGGACGGTGCGTTGGGCGTACGCCATGCCTTCCTGTCTGGCGCCGTTGTAATCGGCATTGCGCGGGATGCCCAGCTGTGTCGCACCCTCGATAAACGCCTCGCAAAGAGGGTGTCGCCAGCCAAGTTCGGTCACTCTGACCTTGCCCTGGCGACCCCGATAGGTGTCATCCCCTTCGCCGGCCCATTGCTCGCAGCGGCGGAAATAGGGCAGCACGTCGGCGTAGCCCCAACCCCGATTGCCACGCTGAGCCCAGCCGTCAAAATCCATCGGCTGCCCGCGGCTGTAAACGTTGCCGTTGATCGAGCTTGAACCTCCAAGAGTCTTGCCTCTCGGAGTCTTGATCACACGGTCTCCGGTCCAGTGGCTGGGCTCATTCTCGTAGAGCCAGTTAAGATCTGGATTGTTCCAGATTTTCACGAACCCCGTCGGAATGTGAAGGAAGGGGTTCCGGTCAGGCGGCCCGGCTTCCAGCAAACACACGCTGTGCCGGCCGTCGGCGCTCAAGCGGTTGGCGAGGACACACCCCGCCGAACCGGCGCCCACGATCACGTAGTCAAACGTATCTGCCAAGGACGAGCGCCCTTCAGTTGATAAATCATCCGACGTCATTCGCCACGAATAGCAACCCGTACAAACAAACATCGCGTGGGTTACGATTGCAATGTTTTACAGCCCAGTGCGAGGAGGCCCCATGAAGTTCGTTGTCGCCATGATGAAACACGAGACCAACTCGTTCTCGCCGCTGCCGACCCCGTTGTCGAGTTTCGGACGGACGGGGGGTCATGACGGCCCTTTGTACGGGAGTCACGTTGCCGAGGTGTACGAGGGGACCAACAATCCGATCGCCGCCTATTTCGATCTCGCACGTGAGGAGGGGGCGGAGGTTGTCACCCCGGTCGCGGGGGAAGCCTGGCCGGGCGGTCCCGTTTCGGATGACGCGCACGAAACGTTCGTCCAGGCCATCTGTGACGCGGTGACCCAGGGATGCGATGCGCTGCTGCTCGATCTCCACGGGGCTATGGTCACCGAGAGCTTCGACGACGGGGAAGGAGAGTTGCTTAAGCGTATTCGTGCCGTTGCGCCCGACCTGCCGATCGCCGTCGCACTGGATTTCCACACGAACATGAGTGCGGCGACCGTCGAGAACGCGACTGTCATAACCGGATACCGAACCTATCCCCACATAGATATGCATGAAACCGGTCTTCGTGCTGGGCGGACGCTGTTGCGGGCGCTGAAAGGGGAGATCATGCCGGTCATCCAGTGGGGTTCATTGCCGCTGCTCACGCACATGCTGTGCCAGACACCGTCGCGTCAGCCCATGAAAGACGTGATGGACATGGCCATAGCCGCCGAGGCGCAGGGACGCGTCTTGAATGCCAGTGTGTTTGGGGGCTTTCCGCTGGCGGATCATCCACACGTGGGTGTGTCGGCGGTTGTTGTCGGTAATGGAGAGGGTGGGCCGGCCAACGACCTGAAGGAAGCATTACTTGAACTCGCCTGGGACCGTCGGGCGGATTTTGTCTATGCCTTGGAGCCCATGGAAGTGTCCATTGCCCGTGCCAAGTCTCTTGACGATGGCCCGATTGTATTGGTCGAACACGGCGACAACTGCGGTGCCGGGGGAAATCAGGATGTCATGGCCGCTATCAAAGAAATCATGCGCCAGGGTTTGACGGACGTTGCGGTATCTCCTGTATGGGATCCCGCGGCAGTGGCACAGATGATCGATGCCGGGAAGGGCAATGAAATCACGCTCGATATCGGCGGCAAGACTGACATGCCGGCAATCAACCTCAAGGGACAGCCACTCACCTTGTCGGGGCACGTTCAAGAAATTACGGATGGAAGGTTCGCCGTCACGGGGCCCATGATGACCGGTATGCAGATTAATCTCGGTCGGACGGCCGTTCTCGATTGCGGCGGTGTCGAGATCATGGTCTCGGAAGAGCGGATGGAACCTTTTGACCTCGGCGTGTTCCGCCACGCTGGCATTGAACCGACAGAGCGAAAATACCTGGTGGTCAAATCCCGTCAGCATTTCCGGGCGGCTTTTGAACCGATTGCAAAGCACATCGTTGAGGTGGCAGGTCCGGGTGTTTGCAGTTCGGACTACGACCTGTTCCCGTTCGAGAAGCTGCGGCGGCCGATCTATCCGTTGGATCCCGACGCGGCGCGGTAGCAGAAAATGCCTCCCGCAATGCCCGTGGCAGTGCGTTCCAGGCCTCTCTCCGCTGATTGGGGATGGGCTCGAGTGGCGTCGCTGCTAGTCCGGTCCTGCCAGTAGCACAGCCAGAATGGCGGCAGGTCCTCCAGCTGCGTGCGCGGATTTCACGGTTTCGAAGTCTCCGGGATCGTCGGTGTACTTCAGGTGAAATGCGGGGAACACGACATCGCCGCGATAGGCGTTATAGGTGTTCCACGTCTCGCTTCCTTCCGGGCCCGGCGTCGATGGACTGTCAACGGGTGTGACGATCACGTAGGTCGCTTCTGTCTGCGGTTCGCGAACACGTTCACACAGATTGACGATGCTGTTGGCCGTCGGGTCGAGGGTTTCCGCGGCTCCCCAGAGCTTGCGCCACTCAACCCGGAATTCACTCAGCTTTTCGTCGCTCCATACCTTGTCGCCTGAGTCCCGGTCGTCCATCCCGAAGAAGTCGAAATGGCTGAAGCCGGGATTGACCCCGGCGTCGTCGATCACCTTCCAGTTGGTGTAGCGGACACAGACGTCGGAGCTGTTAAAAAAAGGGTTGTCGACGTCGATCAGCCATTGCTCGTAGCCGCGATCATTGGAGTCTGCGCGTGGCGTGTAGGTGATCAGGCTCATGGCATCATAGGCACCGGTGGCTTGGCTCATGGGTCACTCCTGTTGGGCCGTGGGGCGCGACGGTCGCGAATATGGTATGGTGACACATCCGGATTGAGGCGCAAATGCCGGGCGTCGGGAACGCCCCGGTTGTTCGGGAGAAACAACATGGCATCGAATCCTGCTGATCAAAACATGCCCTTCGAGGTGCTGGCCTACCAGTCCTTCGTGGTGGGTCTGAAACTGCACTGGACGCATGCGCTCTACGACAAGGTGGTCGAAGAAGCGCAGGAACTTGGTCTCACTGATCCCAAGAAGATCGAAAAGGAGATGCAGGGGTCTACGACCTACCAGTACTACGGTTGGCTCGAGCACTATCTGCAGCAGTACAAGTTCATGGGGCGCTGGGGATTTATGTCCCACTTCGAACCTCATGAAGGTGAACTCGAGAAGATCTTGGATAAGTACGCCAAGATCGAGGCGGACATGCTTGAGCTCGATCCGGATATCAAGTTCCCCAAGTACTACACGTTGGGTGACTTTCATCAGTTCCCGGGCGGCGTCTGGATTAACAACACCGGGGCTCATTCCTACGAGCAAGGATCGCGCACGACCATGCCGACTCATTCGGCACATGCCGATCTGCACACCCGCTATGTCCGTATGATCAAGAAGCTATGCAAGCCCAAGAAAGTTCTCGACGAAGGGTGCGGCTTTGGCAAGACAACGATGTCGCTGAAGAAGGAGATGCCGAAGGCCGATGTGGTGGGCGTCGATTTGAGTGAACCGTGTCTGAAGCTCGCGCATCGCCGTGCCGTCGAAGAGAAAATGCCCATCAAGTTCGTCCAGGGCGATATCGAGTGCATGAAGTTCGAGGACGATAGTTTCGACACCATTGCAGGATCGATGGTGCTGCACGAGATGCCCCCGCGGGCGATCCGCAACACCTTCAAAGAAGCACGTCGCGTGCTCAAGAAGGGCGGGTATTACACTCACCTCGACTTTTACGATCCGCCGGGCGGCGATGTCGGTAAGTTCATCTACTACGGCCATGCGGTGCGCAACCGCGAGCCCTACATGATCACCATGGACAAGATGGATCTCACGGCCGAACTCGAAAAAGCCGGCTTCACCGATATCCGCGTGGAGCCCTTCGAGGAGTACGACGGCGCCCTGAGAAAGGGTGAGGAAATCCCCGAAGAGTGGCGCTTCCCCTGGACCGTGATTATCGCGAAGGCAGCTTAAATGACCCTACCCAAGCATCAATATTTCGAGGATCCGGCCATCACGCGTCTGATGGGCATGATGGTCGCGCTGGCGGGTGAGGTGTTCGTGCTCAAAGCCAAGAATGAACGCCTCGAACGTGCCCTCAAGAAGAAAAAAGTCTTGGGTGGAAAGGCGCTCAAGGCGCTCGACCAGGACAAGGACATGCAGGCGTGGCTGCTCAAGGAACGTGAGGAATTCGCCAAGTACCTGCTCGGACCCATCCTCGAACCGGATGTTGCCCAACTTCGCCGAGAGGAGTTGTTCGGCAATAAGGCGGACGACCGGCTGCCGATGTAGCGGCCGACTATGTCATCAGAGCAACCGTCGAGGTCGGAGAGAGTTCAATCCTCGCGCCATAAATACGGGCATGCGGCGCGTACCGGAAGATTATTGGCTAGTGTTGCCAAAATCGGCGGCTGGTCGTCTTCAGATGACCCGTCGACGAGGACTGTAACGCAATGCCCAGTCCTATTCTCCGAAGGCGACCATGGTGAGTTCGAAGGTTAGAGTTTCACCCGCCAATGGGTGGTTGGCGTCCAAGGTTGCCATTTCGTCACTAACCTCAACCACCCGCAACGTGATCTCGTTGCTTTGCGCATCTCCTGCCTGAAGCAATGCGCCGACTTTCAGGTCAATCTCGTCCGGAATACGTTCTCTTTCCACGGCGTGCAGCAATTCCGGGTCGTGAGGACCATAGGCGTCTTCGGGGCTCAACGTGATGCTCTTGGTCTCCCCTTCGGTCATGCCGACCAGGGCGTTCTCAAATCCTGGCAGCACCTGTCCTCCGCCGATCATGAATGCAATCGGATCGCGGTCTGTCGATGTGTCGAATTCCGTACCGTCGTCGAGGGTGCCCGTGTAGTGCACGCGAACGGTATCACCGGTCGCCACTTGCCTCATGGCATTGCTCCGTCATGTGGTTCGAAGTTTTACAGTTAATTCGTTCGCCGCCGGGCAGGAGCACAGGTAGCGCCAATCGCCGCCGGACACGTGGTTTCTTACGATGGATGGGGCCTCGGGTAGTGCGGTCTTCGCAATCGCAGTGAGGTCAGCCTAACGTGCCTGTCGCAGCGAGGATGATGACGATAATAGCTACGCCACCGATCGACCCAATTGCGATCCACTTGTGTAGCTTTTCACCAAGTTCTGTTGGCTCGTTCATTTGTGACATAAGCACTCTCTGTCGGAATGGCCCTGACGCACGCTTTTCAGGTCTTCGAACTGAAGGCGGACAGCAGGCGGATCAATAAACACGGCTGGACCGTAACAGATTCTGTTGGCGATAGATATGGGCATCATCCGATTAAATCCAGCCAATTCGCCAGTCTGCCGAGGAATTGGCGCACTATAATTGCGTCATCAACCCGGCCCAGCGATCAAGCTCCGGTAGCAATCCATCGAGGTCTGTTGAGTCAAGCTCGGCAACGATCCGTGACACACCGCGATCCTGAAATCTCCTAAGCGTGTCCATGTCGCAAGGAGTGCCCCAGATGGTCACGGGTAGCGCCTCTGGATTTCTCCCTGCCGCTCGTGCCAAATCGTGGAAATCTGGCAGGAAATCAGTGACATCCGGGTAATCGGGGCGCCGGATGTGGGGTATCCAGCCATCCCCATAAACCACAGCACGTCGCGCGCCATAGGGGAAACTCCCTCCTACGTGTACAGGAGGATGGGGCTTTTGCACCGGTTTTGGCCAAGCCATCATGGGTGGAAATTCAACCAATTCTCCCTGGAACTCGGGCTCGGGAGACGTCCAGATCTCTTTCATGGCCTCAATCCGTTCCCGCACGAGCGTGTGCCTGGAATGGAAATCTGTGCCGTGGTCGGCCATTTCTTCTACGTTCCAGCCGCTTCCAACGCCGAACAGAAATCGGCCATTGGAGACCTGATCGATTGACGCGACCAGTTTGGCGGTCTGAATCGGGTCCCGTTGGGCGACGAGACAGATTCCTGTCGCCACCTTTAGTGAAGTCGTAGCCATGGCGGCGGCGGTGAGGGTTACGAACGGGTCCATCACGTCGTAGTACTTTTTCGGCAACTCCATGCCGGCCGGCATGGGTGTCGCGCGGGAGAGTGGTATGTGCGAATGCTCAGGTGTCCACAACGATTCGAACCCACGGTCCTCAAGGGCCTTGGCCAATTCTGCGGGTTTCGCCGAGTAGTCGGTGAAGAAGACACCAGCCCCGAACAGCATAATGTTTCTCAGTCGGTGAAAAGCCGGTCGATGAGGGTGTTGACGGTACTGTGGACGCCGGATTCCAGACCCACCATGGGTCCGGGCTCGAACCGGCGCGAGCTCAAATTCTTCTGTAGTGCAATCACCATGCCCATGTCCTCGTCAACGATCTGCGCGAGAAAGTCGTCGTAGACCTTGGCATTCTCCTTGAAATCACCGCATGCGATCTGCTCTTCCGCATAGATAGAGTAGATGATGAGTCTCGAACGAGTCGGACCCAAGGGCCAGCTCATCCATAGTTTCACGCTGTCGCTGTGGCAGGTGAAATAGGCGTTCGGCGGCATGTGCCCCGCTGCGGCCGGCGCATCATCTTCGATCCAGGGTAGATGTCCTACCAGGGCCTCACCGGTCGGCGTCAGAGAGCGGGAATTCGGGCGGAAGATAACGAGCTCATTCTCTCCGTAGGGCAGCATGCGGTTCTGATTCTTGTTGCTGCCGAAGGTAGCTGCATGCAGAACATGGAAGTGATAGACGTCGATCAGGTTTTCGGCGATCAGTTTCCAGTTCACATCCACTTCGATGTCCAGGATGCCTCCGATGCGGCAATCTTCCTGGCGAAAGTACCCGAGCTTCTCCTGATAGAGCGTTACGTGATCATCCAGGGAGCCCGCCTGCGGGTCGAAGTTGACGAAGATCCATCCGCCCCATGCATCGATATTGATCGGCGCCAGGCGGCAATTTTTAAAATCAAACCCTTCGACATCGTCAGTGAATGTGGTTTGGATCAACTTTCCCGTCACGTCGTAGGTCCAGCCGTGATAGGGGCAACTAAAGGCCTTGGCATTGCCTTGGCCCTCTGCGACCTTGGCGCCGCGGTGACGGCAGACGTTGGAAAACGCATGAAGTCCGCCGTCCTTGCCACGCGTCACGACGATCGGTTCGTCGACGATATCGAAGGTGAAGAAATCACCCGAATTCGGGATCTCTTCCACCCGTCCGACCACCAGCCACTCCTTGAGGAAGAGCCGTTCGGTTTCGAGCTCGAAGACCTCCGGGGAGGTGTACATCCAGCCCGGAAGGTGCCGAGCTTCGGCACGAAGCTTGTCTCGTGTCGGGGCCAATCTGGAGCGAGCCATTGCGTCTGCGCCTGGTTCGATTTGTGCCATTTCCAAAGCTTTCCGGTCAGTCGTCGAAAATGCGGTCTATCAGGTGGTTGACGGTAGCATGCACACCGGCTTCCAATTGGGTGATGGGGCCCGGTTCGAAATTCCGTGAACCCACGGTCTTCTGTAGCGCCGTCACCATATCGACGTCCTCGTTGAGAATGCGTGCGACGAACTCGTGGTACGTCTCGGCGTGTTCATCGAAGTCATTACGCGCAAGCTGCTCCTCGGAAAATATGGTGTAGATCATGGTGCGTGAACGTGATGGCGATATCGGCCAGCTCATCCAAAGCTGCACATTGTCGGCGTGGCACGTGAAGTAGGCGTTTGGCGGCATGTGACCGGCCGCTGATGGATCGTCTTCAGTCAGCCAGGGCAGGCGCCCGAGCAGCATCTCGCCCGTTGGCGTCAGGGATTTACCACCTAGCCGGTAAATTATGACCTGATCCTCATCGTAGGGAAGGCTCGTTGCCGGGTTCTTTTGGTTGCCGAATGTGCCGGCATGCAGAGTCCGGAAATGATAGACGTCGATGAAATTCTCGGCCATCAGTTTCCAATTGACATCTGACTCGATCACGAGCGTGTCGGACAGCCGGCAGTCTTCCTGGCGGAAGTAGCCGAGTTTTTCGTCATACAGCGCCACGTGTTCTTCCAGCGGACCCGCACCCGGATCCAAATTCACGAAAATCCATCCGCCCCAGCTTCCGATCTGGACGGGTGAGAGCCGGCAGTTATCGAAATCGAATTCACTGACGTCATCGGTAAAGGTCGTCTGAATCAACGCCCCCCCAATGTCATACGTCCAACCGTGATACGGGCAGCTGAAGACTTTGGCTGTTCCGCGCCCTTCGACGACTTTGGCGCCGCGATGGCGACATACATTCGAGAACGCATTGAGTTGGCCGTCCTTGCCGCGGGTCACGACCACCGGTTCATTGACGATATCGAACGTGAAGTAATCCCCGGGTTCGGGAACTTCCTCAACCCGGCCAACGATGAGCCAGTCCTTCAGGAATATTCGCTCCGTTTCACGCTGAAACACATCGGGGGACGTGTACATCCAGCCCGGCATATGACGCGACCGTGTCCGGGGGTGGCTACGCGTGCGATCGAGTGCTCTTTGCGCGTCGGGCGCTTGGGCTGGATCGAAAGGCGAAATCGTCATCTTGCCAGCTCGCTAGTTTTGAATGTCACCCAGGGGTCGGGTCGGTAAGCCGCTTCCCGGGGGAATTTCATCAACGATGAACAGGTTCACTTTGGAGATGGGATCTCGAATCTTCTTGGCTTCCTGGTATTCGGGGGAATTGTAACACTTCCAGACTGACTCGCGGTTCTCGAAACCGATGATGATGTAGCGACCCGGGTCGTCACCCTCAATTACCT
>MDTE01125851.1_pt1 | contig 13952 bp, 15 predicted proteins | sample 811231 | NCBI WGS metagenome assembly MDTE01 (sample SAMN05326651, study PRJNA326480) | marine metagenome | isolation source: seawater | place: Indian Ocean: Red Sea | collected 2010 | reverse complement strand
TGGCGACGGAATCCTTCCCCGGCAGCCTCCAGCCAGCGATGCAGGGTGAAGCAGGGCAGCTCGTTCAACCCTGGCCGCACCGCATCCCCCAACCGACGCGCCGCCTTACCGGTGGGTGCCGCCAGCCCGATCCGCAAGGTTGGATGGCGCTGCGATGCCCGCCGCAGCAGTTCCACCACGGTGCTGGTCTTGCCCGTACCCGGGCCACCACTGAGCAGCACCACGGCGGCCTCATCCATGGCCAGCACGGCAGCCTGCTGCTCGGCATTGAGTGTGCTCGTGGGTTCAGCGGTCACCAGCGGCGCAGACAGGGATGGCGGCTGTCGCTCCAGCAGTTGCTCCACCACGTTCTCCATGGCTTCCAGCCAGCGCCGCCAACCGATCCGATCGCCCCGCTGCAGCAAAAGCGAATCGTCCCCTTCCAGCCAGCCACTGGCTCGAGCCACAGCAGCCCTGGTTGATGTCAGTGGCAGATCCAGCTCGCCCAGCTCCAGCGCCTCCACCAGGGCCTGGCTGAGCTCGGCCAGGGCAGCACCCCCTGCCGCCGGCGGGCATCGACGCACCAGGGCAGCGTGCACCGCCGCAGCAAAGGCCGGAGACCAGCTACTGCTCATACCGCCCCCTGCAGCAGCAGCCGATCCAGGGCCAGAACCCGTTGCAAGGGTGCCGGCTCAACGATGCGACCAGGCCCCGGCAAGACCGAATCATCAGCGCTTTTGCCCGGCATTCCCCGCAGAAACACGTAGACGTACCCGCCGAGATGACGCTCCGGCACGTACCCGGGCAGACGCCATTGCAGATGTCGGTGCAAGGCCACCAGATACAGATGGGCCTGCAGCGGGTAATGGTGATGGCGCATCTGCTCGTCCATCGCTTTCTGGTTGTAATGGCGGGGCCCACAGCAACTGGGGCCACCGGAGCCACCGCGCTCACCGATCCAATTGCTTTTCCAGTCCAACACCCACCAACGAGACTGCTGGGGGTCGTCGGCGTCGCTGAACACCAGGTCAATCGATCCGGTCAGAAATCCACGGCTGTTCACCTGCAGGCCACTGAGCTGACTGATGTAGTCGCGGCCGAAGCGAGCCTCTGAATCCAGAGAGAACGCCTGCACAAGATCATCCGTACAGGCGTGACGCACTGGCAGATCGAAGCTGAGCTCATGCAGGCGACGGTCCGGCGTTAAGGCGCTGAGCGACAGGGCCGCCAGAGGTCCCCCCAACGGTGTGTCCAGCACCTGCTGCAGACCCTGGTCAACCACCTCCCGCCAGTCCAGGGGGAGTCCTGACCGCTGCAGTTCCTGCTCGATCACAGGGCCCCAATCAGCGGAACGCTGGAAGGGCAACAGCTCAAGGATGCGGTGCAGGCAATCCCCGGCCGCTGCACCACGGGGGAACTCCGCCCATGGTCCCTGGTCCGGCCACTCCTCACCGCCGACGGCGGTGGCCTCCTCGGCCCCTGGATCCTGGTCCCGGCCCTGCTCCAGCAGGGCTTCGGCAGCGGGTGCAGCAATCCAGGCGGAGTAACTGGAACGCCCCCAGCTGCGATCGATCCGCTGCGGTGTGGCTCCGATCGACAAGGTCTCCTGACGCTGGGGCGGCCGCCAACGCTGCTGACCGGTCTTCTGCTGCAGCACCCGCTGGCTGAGGGGCAGATCCCGCAGCGTCGTGGTGTCAGCCTCAAACAGCCAGTGCTGCAGCACCGATTGCTGCGGCACGCAGCGGACCCAAAGCAGCAGCAGCTGAGCACGTGCCCGGGTCACGGCCACGTAGGCCAGGCGCTCAGCCTCCGCCACCTGCTCCGCATGGCTGCGCTGCCAGAGCGACCAGCCAGGACCCCAGTCGCGGTTCAGGGCAAGTCGCCAACCTCCCGCCTCGCCATCCCGCCACAGTGGACCCGTGACGTAACGCGCCTCCTTGGCACCCGCCCAGAGATAGGGGCAGATCACCAACGGAAATTCGAGACCCTTGCTGCGGTGGACCGTCACCACCGCCACAGCGCTCTCCGCCAGATCGCTGTGGGGTTCGCGGGCAGCTGGCAACGGGCTGGGGGGATGCAGCCGTTGCCGGCGCAGCCACAGGGCTGCAGCAGCCAGATCCAGGCCCTGACGGTGCATCTCCTCCTGCACCAGCCGGGCTGCCTGCTGCAGATCTCCCAACATGCGGCCCTGTTCAGACAGACCAGCGGTGCGTTCCGCGTCCAGCAACCCGGACAGGCAGCCCAGCAATCCCAACCGCGGCAGCTGCTCCGCCGCCAGACGCAGGCGCTGGGCCAGGGCGTCGAGCTGCGGGGCCTGGGCCTCGCCACGCAGTTGTTCAGCACTCCAGTTCACCAAGGGAGAAGCGGCGAGCAGCCGCAGGCGGCGATCATCCGCCGGTGCCGCCATGGCATCCAGCAACCGCTGCAACACCAGAGCAGCTTCACTGTCCAGCACATCCCCCTGCGCCACCAGTCGTGTGGGGACACCGCGTTCCGCCAGGGCCCGCCGCAGATCGGCGGCCTGGTCATGCCGACTCACCAGGATGCAGAGCTGATCGGGGCTCAGAGCCGGTTGCTCGCTCAGCAGTTGCATCACAACCTCTGCAACAGCTGGCGGCAACGCCGCTTCGATGGCGGTCTTCCCGGTTGGAAGGTCCGGCTCGAACTGCAGCAGCTGCAGAGGCTGCTGACCATCCGGAAGAACCGCCGCCGACCGTGGGCTGCGGGCGTGAACCGCCGGAACCTGCAGCCCTGACGCCGGCAATCCAGGAGCCATCAGGGCATTCAGTCCCGCCATCAAAGGAGCAGTGGTGCGGTAGTTGTCCTCAAGGGTGTCGATCCGATTCACCAGCCCCCGGGCTCGCCGATAGGTGTCCAGGTCGCCACCGCGGAAGCGGTAGATCGCCTGCTTCGGATCACCCACCAGCAACAGCAGGTGAGCTCCCCCTCCGAAGCTGCGCTGCAGCAGCCGCCACTGCACCGGATCGGTGTCCTGAAATTCGTCGACCATCACGGCGCGGTAGCGCTGCTGCAATGGCTCCAACCAGGAGGCTTCGGCCTCACCCGGGTCCATCGCCGTCAGCAGGCCGGCAAAGCTGACCGTGCCACTGCGCTGCCGCCGCTGATGGAGCTGCTGCAATCCCCGTCGCAGGCCATAGCGCCAGACCCGTTCGATCGGACCATCCCAGAGGTCAGCAATAGCCCGTTGCAGATCAGGCGCGGCCAGGGATGGCTCCTCCTCACCACACTTGCGCGCCGTTCGGCACCAGACGCCGGGATGGAAGTAGTCGTGAAGAAGTTTGCGTTGAGCCCTTATCGAGCAAAGATCCGGGGTGGATCGCTGGGCTGCGAGCCAGCGATCCACCTGACCGCAGCGATCGCTGGTGGGTTTGGAGCTATAGGGCGACGGTTTGAACCCCATCCCCTTCCACTGACCCGCCGTTGACCGGAAGCACTGCTCCAGGTCTTCACCATCGCGTGTCCAGCAGCTCACAAAACGCTGCCAGCTGACCTGAAGCGACGTCTCCAGCTGCTCCCGCAGGGGTTCGCGGGGATCGAAGTCCTCCCGGTCCGTCTGCAGCCGAGCCTGGGGGTCGCCATCCAGACGCAGCAACGCAGCAGCAAGGCCATCCGCGGTCAGTCCTGCCTGGGTCAATCCCTGCAACTGCGGCAAGGGGAGGGTCAACAGTTGCTGTTGCCAGAGCTCCTGCACCACCTCGTGCACCAAAGCCGTGGCATCGGTCTCCAGCTGCTGCTGGATCGCCGCACCACTGCTGATCGCCAGACGCCGCAGGCTGCGACTGCAGAAGCCATGGATGGTGGTGATGTCTGCTGCATCGAGTTGTTCCAGGGCGATCAACAGACGGCTGATCCAGTCGCGGCGAGGCTGGCCCTGCGGTGCCATCTGCCACCACTGCTCCAGGACCGGATCAGCCTCCGGCAAGGCAATGCCGTGTTCGAGAGCCTCAAGCCCCGCCAGCGCATCCTGGAGACGCTGACCGATCCGGGAGCGCAACTCCGCCGCCGCTGCGTCAGTGAAGGTCACCACCAGGAGGCTGGGCAAGGGCATGGCGGCCTCGCTGATCAGGCGCAAGGCCAGATGCGCCAGGGCAAAGGTCTTTCCCGTGCCGGCACTCGCCTCCAGCAACCGCAGACCAGGGTCAAGGGGGTAGTGATTGGGGTCAAAGCGCACGGCGCTGCCCTCCGGCGATGGTCATCGACGAGCGATCCAACACCAATCCGTTAACGCAATTGACACGTTTTCTGAGACGGGTCACAACAAGAGTGCCGAACCCCATCGCCATGGCACGCCAGCTCACATCGATCGGATTGCTGGGAGCCGCAATCATCGCTTTGTATGGCGTTGCTCTGATCAACAGCTTCGGGGCGAAGGGCTGACGGCGACCCTCGTTCAGCGCACCAGGGCCTGCAGCAGCGGCCCGTAGAGCAACCCACAAGCCTGATCGAACCCTTGGCTGCCAAGCAGCTCTTCCGCTTCAACATCCGCACCGAAACACAGTCGCTGCTTGGGGTCCTGCCGCTCCCGGATCCAGCTGTCCTGAAAGGCGGCCACACCGCTGCCTGCCCTGCTGTGCTCCCTGCTCATCATCAGCCAGCCGCTCCTGGGCGGAACGGGCCAGCACAGATGCTGCCCCTGCTGAGCCAACCGCTGCAGCGACAGCAACTGCACTTCGGCCTCTGAAGGCTGGAGGCGAGCCCAGCGCACATGGGTCCTGGCCTCGTCGCCCTTGTCGGCCCGCGCGATGACGGCACTACCGCTGAACGCTGCATCCTCAGCGCAGAGCTGGAGATGCTGGAGCCAGCCCCGCATCAGACCACGCGGTGAGAAGCGTCCGGACTGAACCACCACCTGAATGTCGCCGGCGAACAGCAACGTCCCCTCACGTCTGCAACCACCAAGCCGGTCCAGCTGCTGCTGCAACGCCTGGAGTCGATGGCTGAGGATTCCCTGCTCCAGCTCAGCGCCTGCCCCAGTGGGAAACACTCCCTGGCCCGCCAACATCCCGCACCAATCGGGCGTTTCAGCGGCCAGCAGCAGATCTTCGAGATCCTGATTCAACACCTGGGCCTGCAGCAGGCCGCTGAGCGTCAGGTCCTCGAGATCATTCACCGGATCCACCCGCTCAGCTGGATGGAGGCCCAGCTGCCGCAGCCAGGCGGCCTGCGGGTCCACCAGCCACTGCAACAGCGCCTCATGGCTGAGCGGATCAATTGCTGTCTCTGGATCCGGCGGGCTCCACTGCATCGGGAGGGCCAGGCCGTGGCTGGAGCCATCACTTTGGTGACGATCGAGCCAGCGGCGCGCCTTCAGTTGGCGGCGATCACAGCTGAGGGGCTGCCCATGACCAGCGATCTGAAAGTTGCTGCGATCCAGGGGATTGGGATCGGGTGCAATGCACAGCCCTGCACTGGCTTCTGCCCCCAGTTGCCTTGTCAGGTCCTGCAGCCACTGTTCCACCGGAGCCGCGGCCGGCCGCGGCTCACCGGTGTGCTCATTGCGGCCGCACCAACTGATCAGCAGATGACGACGTGCGGACATCAACGCTTCAAGCAACACGTAGCGGTCCTGATCTCCGCCGCGCGGGTCGCCGAGCCAGCGGCGCTGCTCCAACAGATGAAAGCCTGGGCGCTGATCGATTCGGGGAAAAACCCCGTCATCGAGGCCCATCAGCACGATCACCTTGTGGGGAATCGCCCGCATCGGCTCCAGCGCACTGACCGTGAGCGCTCCACTGCGGTGCCCGAAGCGGCCACTGTCCACCGACAGGGCCTCCGCCAGCACTTCAGCTGCCACGGCCACCTCGAGCTCCAGAGGACAGGCGGCTGCGCGCTGCTGCCAGTCCGCCAGAGCCGCTGACCAGCCCTGACGCTCCCAGCTCCATTCGCCTCCGTCGGCGAAGAGATCCTCGAGCAAGGCTTGCAGCAATTCCACCCAGGCCAATGAGGTCCTTGGTCGTCGCAATTGCTGCAACCAACGGACCAGCCGATCCAGAACGCTCCACCAACGCACCAGCCGCTGCGGATCGAGATCCTGATGAAACGGCGCCGTCCCACCCGGCGCGAGTCCAGGCCGTTGGGGCAGCGCAAGCCCCAGCAACCAACGATCCAGACACCAGCTGAGGCTGTGGGTCTCATCACCGCCCCGCTCCCGGGCGTCCAGACCCCAGCGGAAGCCCGTGCGCTGCAGGCTGCGGGTCAAGGCCGTGGCATCTTCGCCATGGATTCCCTGCTGCTCCTGCAAGGCGGGATTGGCCAACAACCGTTCGAGTCCCGTGGCGGTCAGGCGCCCTGCCGCCAGCTCCAGCAACTCCAGCATCGCCATCGTCAGGCCGGGGGTGCTCTGCTGGCTGCGATCGGTCAAACGCCAAGGCAGATCCACCCCGATGGCATCTCGGTCGTTGAAAACGGAACTGAGCAAGGGGGCATAACGGTCGATCTGGGGGGTCATCACCAGGACATCCCGTGGCGCAAGCTCGGGGTCCGCTGCCAGCCACTGCAACACCTGATCGCGCACCAACTGCACCTCCCGCCAGGGGCCGGGGGCGGCCTGAAACAGCAGAGAGCGATCATCATGCTCTCGCTGCAGGGATTCACAGCTGCCCGGTTGCACCAGTTGCTGCTGCAACTGCTCCAGCAGAGAGGCGGGACGCCCTTCCCCTGCCGCGATCCGCACCGGATCAGCAAACAGATCCCCCTCGCGCACCTCCCCGAGCTGACTGTCACCACTGCCCTCGAGCTGCTGCTGAAACTCGGCCCCCATCCGTCCAAGCGTGGCCTCCAGTCGCGGTGCCTGCTGGAACCAGCCCCCATCGGGAGGCTCAATCCAGGTGGCCCCCAGCTGCTCACGACGACTGCTGCAGCGCTGCCAGAGATCGCGGCAGGGCGTGAGCAGGTACACCTGAACATCAGTGCTACCGGACAAGGCCTGAATCAGTTCCACCTGAACCGGGGCCAGAGCACTGATGCCGAACAGCCGAATCACCTTCGGCAGCACATCGGGGTCCACAGCGCCGGACCGCAGCCGCTCCACCGCCGACTGCACCTGCAACCCGAACGGTTGGCGATGCAGAGACGCCGCCAGCTGCCGGGCCAGCAACGGTTGCCAGTCCGTTTCGCTGGATGGACGACTGCCCTGCATCCAGCCATGCAAGGTTTCAGGCCGGTAGAGGGCATAGTCGTCAAAGGCATCAGCGATGGCACGTGCCAGCTGCCAACGATCACGGCTCAGCCCCGACGCCTCCCCGTCACGCTGCTGCAACCAGATCCGCAGAGGCTGGGCAACGGGCTGCTCCAACAGGGACGGCAGCAGTTCCAGCACCGTCCAGACCAGGGATGTGGCCCGCCAGGGATCATCCTCATGATCGGGGAGATCGAGCACCCGTCGCACTAGCTGGCGCAAGCGACTGCCGGGGAAAGGGAAGCGCACCAGCGAACTGATGCCGTTGGCCATCGCAAGCTGTTCACCAAGCCAGCGACTGGTGGGCCAGGTGTTCACCAACACCTCCACCGTTTCGAATGGATCCGGTCTCGCCTCCAGCAACTGACGGGCCAGCAAGGTGGCCAGGAATTCGGCCCGGTTGCTGCGGTAGAGGGTCAGCAAGTGATCTCGTCTCCGCTCAACAGGGCTGGCACCCGATCCAGATCGGCTGATCTTGGGAACGGCTCCTGGCTTCGCTGCCCCTGCACCTGCACCACTGCATCGGTTTCCGGGCAGTAGGCCGACAGCAGGCCGCCGTAAACCGCTCCGGTGTCGATCAGGACAATCCGCTGATGACGTTCCACCGCAGGTCGCGGCGTATGGCCGATCACGACGCGGCCGTGGCGTCCGTCGTAGGTCTCCCAGAACGGCTCGCGAATCGAGAGATCCGGCTCACCGGCACTGTTAAACCCAGCATGGGTCGCACACCAGCCGTCGGCGCGGTAAAGCAGCGGCAGCTGGTTCAGTCGATGCAGCCACTGATGGCTCAGGGCTGTGCCTGAGCCATCACCCGCCTGAAAAGCATCGAGCAGAGCCTGTTCGTGATTGCCCCGTAACCACGTGGCCCGTCCGAAACACACCAGGTCCCAGACCAGGTGCATGCTGGCCTCGATCACCCCATCGCGGCGGATCACATCGCCACAGAAGACCAGATGGTCCCGCGTTGGCAGCAGCGCCAACAGCTTGAGAAGCGAGGCATGACATCCGTGCACATCACCGATCACCCAGTGGCGCAGACGCGTGGCTTGCACAAGATCAGCGTGAGTGATGAGAAGTCTGGATCAACAGGTTTCGGGCTGTCAGAACAGACCCAGAAACTTGCGACGCGGCTTGTCATCATTGGACTCCTGGCGGTAACGGGGTTTGGCATCACCCACCGTCACCAGAGGATCGTTGCTTTTGAACCAGATCCAGTCACGGATCGGCGGGGTTTCCATCAGATCGCGCCGGGTCAACCCGAGGCCTAGCTTGGCGGAAGCACCCAGAAGAATGTCCACCATGGCCTCACCGTCCGCGCAGGTCGCGAGCGCTTGATTGGTCTTTTCAGCACCGTCGAGGGCCTTCACCAGCAGAGCGATCCTCTGCGCCACAGGGAGTGATTGCCGGTTCATGCAGCGGTGCTGGTGAGGGCATCAGGAATCGCGGCGGAAGGAGCCTCGAAGTGTCCTTCAACGACGTACTCCAGACGCAGTTTCAGAAAGGTGATGAAGGTGGGATCGGTGGAGACCACAGCGGCCGCCGGTTTCGGCAGCCGGCTGTTGATGGCACTCAGCTCCTTGGTCTCCAGAAAGGCTGGCTGCCGTACCAGCCAGAAATCAATCGTTTTGTTGTTCTCCGCGTAGTTGCGCCGACGTTCCCGCAGCACTTCCTCCAACGGTTCTTCCACGGTCAGAAATCGCTCGCTGGCAGCAACGAAGTGAAAAGCAGTCATCCGAGCGCTTGTCCGAACAGGGGATCCAGTCGGGGATTCTGGATCAAGGCCTTCATCTCGCGCACCGCCTGTTGCAGACCGACGGCAACAGCACGGGCGACGATCGTGTGGCCGATGTTCAATTCCTCCATCCCTGGGATCGCCGCAATCGGCTCAACGTTCTGATACGTGAGCCCGTGGCCGGCATTCACCCGAAGGCCCAGATGGCGAGCTGTGGCGGCACCCTCTGTGATGCGAGCCAGCTCGACTGGCTGGTCCGCCCAGGATGCATCGGCATAGGTGCCGGTATGCAGTTCCACCCAGCGGGCGCCGCTGCTGCGGCAGGCCTCGAGCTGACTGGTTTCAGGGTCGACAAACAGGCTGACAGGGATTCCCTTCTGCTGCAGCCGGTCCACCATGGGGGTCAGCACGGTCAGCTGGGCGGCCACATCCAGTCCTCCCTCGGTGGTGACCTCCTCTCGCTTTTCCGGCACAAGGGTGACCATGTCCGGACCGACGGCAAGAGCAATCTCCACCATGTCCTGGGTGGCAGCCATCTCCAGGTTCAAGCGGGAGCGCACCGTCTGACGCAACAGCTCCACATCACGATCCTGGATGTGGCGGCGATCCTCCCGGAGATGAACGGTGATGCCATCTGCACCACCGAGTTCCGCCAGCATGGCAAAGGGCACAGGATCCGGTTCCACCGTCCGGCGGGCCTGGCGAATGTTGGCGATGTGGTCGATGTTGACCCCGAGACTGGCCATACCCACGTCTGTCTGAGCTGATCCTATGCAGGTCGAACTTGGCTTTAGGTTCGGATTTCTCCAATGAATGCTCAGCCTGTTGTCAGCGGCCGTGGTGAACCGTGAATCCGCGCTGCAGGTGGGCATCGACCCTCGCTGGGCTCCTCTGGCGATGCTGGTCACCCAGGACATCGCATTAAAGCTTCAGTTCCGTCAGCAGCTGGTGCTGAATCCGCAGCATCTGCCCCACGCCGGCCCCGTGGTGCTGGCTCCCACCCATCGAGCTCGCTGGGATGCCCTGATGCTGCCGATGGCAGCGGGTCGCCGGGTCACGGGTCGGGATTGCCGTTTCATGGTGACGACCACCGAGATGCGTGGCCTGCAGGGTTGGTTCCTGCAGCGGCTCGGCTGTTTTCCGGTGAATCAGCGGCGTCCTTCGATGACCACCCTGCGGTTGGCCATCGACCTGCTCACGGCTGGTCAGCAACTCGTGGTCTTCCCGGAGGGCCAGATCCAGCGCACGGATCGACCGATCCGACTGCATCAGGGACTCGTTCGTCTGGTGCAGCTGGCGCAGCGGCAGGGGCTGAACGTTCCGGTGATTCCCGTTGGCATTGGCTACGGCCAGGCACCACCTCGGCCCCTCAGCAGAGCAGCGCTCTGCTTTGGAGAACCGATGACCGTGCCAACAGCAGGTGGACGGGAGACCGCATTGCGGTTCAATCAGGACCTGGCTCAGGCGATGCATACGGCTGAACAAGCGGCCCGTGCAGCAGTGGGCAGGCCTTTGTAGTCCTTTTAAAGTCCGCATCTACAAACATCGTTGCCCCATGGGTTGTCGTTCCTTGCTCTCGGCCACGGCCCTGGTGGCGAGCCTGGGCCTGGCTGGCATGCCGGTGGTGGCTCAACAGTCCGCGTCCAACGATCGTGTGCTGGCGCAAAAGACTGATGGATTCAATCCAGCGGCTGTGCAAGCAATGATCAACAGAGGCGATGCTGCGGCCGCCGCCGGCGATCTCGCCAAGGCACGTCAGGAGTACGACAACGCCCGCAAAGCCTCCAAGCAGCTTCTGGCTTTCTACCGCGACCTAAGCGGCGCCTTCCGCGGACTCGACGCCCGCATTCCCCGCGAAATGGACACCAAAGGGCGCGAAGCCCTCGGACTCCTGGCCGAGACAAACCTGCGTCTCGCTGCTCTGTTCCGCCGTCAGAATCAACCGGAAGTTGCTGTTCCCGTGCTGGTGGAAGTGGTCAAGCTGATGACGCCGGCTCAGCCCCAGGGCCGCAAGGCGTACCAAAGCCTGCTGGAACTTGGATTTGTGGACACTGAATTCAAAGGGGCCGCTCCTGCGGGCAGCTGACAGCTGCGAACCCCTTCTGTCAGCATCGCTTCCAACAGGTCTTCAATCCCCATGGTTCAGCCGGACGCCGTTGAAGCCGCCATTCAGCGCTCCATCCCCGATGCCAAGGTGACCGTTGAAGACCTCACCGGTGGTGGTGATCACCTTCAGGTGAGTGTGGTGTCCGAGGCTTTTCAAGGTCTCTCCAGGATCCGCCAGCACCAGCTGGTCTACGGCGCATTGCAGCAGGAACTGGCCAGTGAAGCGATCCACGCCCTGGCTTTATCCACCGCCATCCCGACAGATTCCAACCGCCCCTGACACATCCCATGGACGACTCCACCCGCTCCCGCATTGAGGCTCTGATCGGCTCCAGCCCGATCTTCGTGTTCATGAAGGGCAGCAAGTTGATGCCCCAGTGCGGCTTCTCGAACAATGTGGTTCAGATCCTGCACTCGCTCGGCGTCAGCTTTGAAACCTTCGATGTTCTCTCTGATATGGAGATCCGACAGGGGATCAAGGAATTCTCAAGTTGGCCGACGATCCCCCAGGTTTATGTGAACGGGGAATTCATCGGAGGTTCCGACATCCTGATCGAGATGTACAACGCCGGAGAATTGAAGGAGAAGCTCGAGATCGCTCTCGCGAGCTGATTCAAAAACCCTGGGGGCGTCGCAGATACAACGTGCTGGCGTCCCCGTCGGGGCCGATGAAGCTGGAGGGATCCATGATCCAACGGTCGATCAGTTGCTCCAACCGGTGCTGCTGACGGGGATCCAGGCTGCCGCAGCGACGCAAAGCATGGAGATATCCATCAGCGTAAAGCCTCAGTTCAGAGGGAGAGTGATACCGCGTCGTCAGTTCCTGGCAGGCATCACAGAGTGATTGGAAGTGACGGATGGATTCCGGGTCGTCAAGGGACGTCATCGGTTGAGAAGACAGCTGCCTCTGCTACCAGCGGGACAGATTTTTCCGCTTAGCGTAGTGGCGCGTTGAACAAATCAGTGACCTCCACACCACGCGACCTGACAGCTGAACCCAGTGCTCCCAGCGCTGATCCGCTGACCCAGCCCCAGTCCGGCACCGGTCAGGAGCCATCCAGAGTTCTCGTCGTGGAGCCACATCCCACCCTGCGTACCGTCCTTGTTCAACGGCTCCGCCAGGATGGTCACCTCACCGCAGCTGTCGGAATGGCGGCCGAAGCGCTTGAACTCTGCCAGGAACAGTCTCCTGATCTTCTGGTCAGTGCTGAGATTCTCGAACAGGGTTCCGCCCTCCGTCTCGCTGATCAATTGCGTTGTCCTGTGATCGTGTTGACAGCCCGTAGTGGTGCCGATCCGGTGGTGGGATTGCTGGATGACGGTGCCGATGACGTTCTGCGAAAACCATTTGGCCTCGAGGAATTAGCTGCCCGTTGCCGCACCTTGCTCAAGCGGGGGCATAACGGTCTGCAGGAACGGGTCACGGTGGGCCCACTCGAAGTGCATCTCCTCCTGCGGCAGGTCACCCTGCGGGACCAGCCTGTGGAACTCAGCCCTCGGGAATTCGCTCTGCTTTGTGCACTCTTGATGCCGCCTGGGCTGGTCCGCAGCCGCCAGGAGCTGCTGCGCATGGCCTGGCCTCCCTTCAGTGGCGGCCCACGCTCCGTGGACACCCAGGTGCTGACCCTGCGCCGCAAGTTGGAACAAGCTGGCCTCGGCGAGGGGGGTGGGATCACCACCGTGCGTCAGCGGGGGTACCGCTTCAGCCTGGATAACCTGCCGGCCAGCTGAGTCAAGTGACTTCATTCCAGTCAGCGACTGGAATTCTGGGGTCAGGGCCCTTCAACGCCACCCCGAAGCAACCCTGGTGCTCAAGCTCCTTGAAGAGCCTTAATTCGTCTTGTGATGACGGAGGGCCTGCTTCAGCTGAGCCTCTTTGGTCGGGACCAGATGGTGCGAGGTCACCCAACCCAGTTCACAGAGGTGATTCACGCAGACCTTGAGCTGAACCGTTCCGCACGGGAGGTTGGTGAGTTCGGTTGTCATCCAATCGGAACAACTGCATCGATTTCAATGTCTGAGCGACCCATGGCAACGCCAGACATCTGGACCAAATCAAAAGTTGTTTGCGAGAGCGTCTTCATTGCTTGATCAGCGCAGCCGGTCAACATGGCGCTGTCGACACCCGGGAGCCCCCGCCGTGATCGGATTAACCAGGCTGTATTGCAACCAGAGAGAGAGATTTCTCCTCATCGACGTTGCCTCTGAAGAGGCGTCGAAACGGGCCGAAGAGCTGCTCAACGACGGCTGGGAGATCGAAGCGGCAATACCGGTCTGACGCGGGAAATCATTCCACCTCCACAGTGGGAGTGGCTCGTGGGAATACATCCCTGGGATGGGGAAGCCGCGCTGGCGACCAAATCCCTCAAATAGTGGAATTGTTCTCAGACAGGAACGGAGTTGGTGTCTTCAGAGAGAAGAACACCATGCTTCCAATGCTCACGATCGCAGTAGTCATTGCCGTCTGGACTCCCGTCACCATTGCAGCCTGCAAGTGGATTGCTGATGCCTGAGAGGATTGTGTCGGGAGGCCTGATGCCTGCCGAGGGCGTCTCTGAGACAGGCTGAAAGCCATACAAGACCAGCAAGGGAAAAGCAGGGAGCATTGAAGTTGTTGCCATCCATCTCCCGGCAAAACCTCACACACTTCACCCCGTCAGCAATGGCGGGGTGTTCTGTTGATCAGCCAGCTCTGGTCAGCCTGGATAACCCGCCGGCAAACTGATCCAACCCTGAGCCAGGGCCAGAGACGTGAGCAGTTCGCCGGCGATCATCAGCACGGCCAATCCAGCCAAGAGCTGATACGTCCAGGGCGGCGTGAGTCGCCCGATGCCCTTGGTCGACACAGGGGTGTTGGCGGCCAGCAGCTCCAGGAATCGATCGAAGCGCTCAATGCGTTGCGGCAGGAGCTGGTGGCGCAGATCGACTGCCTTCACG
>MDTE01050722.1_pt1 | contig 13954 bp, 6 predicted proteins | sample 811231 | NCBI WGS metagenome assembly MDTE01 (sample SAMN05326651, study PRJNA326480) | marine metagenome | isolation source: seawater | place: Indian Ocean: Red Sea | collected 2010 | reverse complement strand
TACACTAAAATCTATAGTTACTGTTGCGCCAGGAGTTAACGCTGTAACAAATTGCTCAGAGTGTCCAAGTAGTTTTACACCACCTGATTTGGTTTCAAACTCTTTTGTATTATCATGGTAGAGTTCACATGCTCCATTGGTATGAACTCTTAATCCATACTCACCTCCTCCATTTGGATTTAATGAAATAGTGCTATCTGAATTTAATATTAAATCTCCTGTACCAGATTCATGTGCAAGATATGAGTTACTACCATCATGATAGATAGCTAAGTCTCCACTATCACCAAGTTTTAGTTTGACGTTATCTTTTAAGTTTAAAGAATCATCTGATTCATCCCAAACTATATCTCTACCAGCATTACTCTGATTATCAAAAGTAACATCACCAGTAAAAGTACCGCCTGCTAGAGGCATCTTAGTTGTATCATCTACAACAAAATCTAGTGTACCATCACTATCTTCATATGTTACTGTAATACCTGTTTCAGTATTACCAGTTACCATACCTCCTACAAAGTCTTCTACCTGTTCTTCAGTTAAAGTATCATTATTATCAGTTCCCCACTCTGGAGCCGAAGCACCTGAGTTCATCTTAAGAACTTGACCTGCTGTACCTTTAGCTAACTTAGCCCAGGTATCTGTACCTGTACCATATATAAGATCACCTTGTACTATAGATAAATCTAATTTAGCTGCAGTAACTGTATTATCAGCTGGAACTTGTAAATCTGTAGCAGCACCTATTTGGATAGCAAATACAGTTGACCCAGAAGGAGGAGCTGAACCAAATATAATAGTATCAGAATCTGCCATTGCAAATCCTTCAGCTGGTTGGGATGTACCTGAGTTAGGTTTTTGTATAACACCATTAACACTAACAAGTAGTTGAGCTGCACTAGTTACACTAGCTGCTGCACCACTTATTGCGCCTTCTTTTAAATCAAATGAAGTTGCTGAACCATACACAGCTGCATTAGCTGTACCTGCAACAGTTAGAGCAAGGAATTTAAAGTCACCTGTAGATGTTACTTCACCCCATGAAGACCCATCATATACCTTCATCTTGTTAGCATTAGTATCATATACTAAATCACCTTCATCATTATCAGATGAGGGCTCACCAGCATTTACACGATACCTAGCAGCAAAGTCATTTATATCATTACTTAGATTTAAGACGTCACCATCTTTAGCTAAGAACTTATAGAAGTCATATGTATGTTCTGTACTAGTTGTCTGGACTAACATTGTGTAGTTAGCCGTCAGTGTTGAACCAGCAGAGGTTGGTATATTATTAATTGTTACAGTGCTACTTCCACCTGTTCTTGTACCATTTGAACTTGTGTTACTTGAAACAGTAAGTCCATTTGGATTAGTGATACTTAATACAGTACCAGCATCATTATTAGGATCAGGATGAGAAGCAGGGAAGTTATCTTTATCAGCAACAATAACGAAACCACCAACTGAATTAACAACATCAACAACGTGATCTGCTACTGCTTTGGATGTAGGAATCTTTGCATCACTGTTAGCAGTAAGAGTAGTTTCTGTATCGGATATGTTTCCTATCTGTACAGCATTAGCTTGAATAGTTGTAGCACCAGCGTTATCTATAGCAACATCACCAGACATTACTGTTTCAGTTGCTTTATTAGAACCATTACCAACTAGTATTCTACCACTATCTAGATTCTCTAGTTTAGTAAATTCAATAGCTGCACTAGCATTTACATCTGCATTAACAATTGATCCATCAACTATCTTAGATGAATCTACAGAGTTTGCAGATAGGTGAGCAAGGTCAACAGAGCCATCAACAATATGCTCAGAATTGATAGAATCATCGGCTATCTTATCCCCATTTACTGCATCTCCACGGATTTTTTCTCTTGTTACAGCTCCATCTAATAAACTAGCAGTATTAATTCCTCCATCTTTTAATTCTTGTAAAGCATATATATCTTGATCTTTATTAGAATTTAAATCAAGAGCTCTAATTGATGAACCTGCTTGATATGTTGCTTTAGATGTATCTACATCTGTATCACGATATATTCTAACATTATTTGAACCGCTTGCTGGTGCATTACCTGCAGTAAATTGTACTTCACCTCCACCAGTAGAGGTATAATTAGCTACTGTAAAATTAGTAGTATCTGTCCAGACATCAGGAGAGGTGGTAAGAATGGATACTTTAATGTCTTCTTTTTTTATTGAGGGAAAGGTAAAGGTGAAACCAGTTAGAGTAGATCCATCCCCATTTCGTAGTTGTTGTACTATTGCCATTTGTTATTGTCGTTGTAATTCATGAATACGATCAAGGTCTGATCCAGGTGTGATACCTCTTAGACGTGATTTAAATTGACCTGCTTCAGACTTTTGCTCATAAATTTCTCCTCTAGTTGATAACTGACTTAGAGCATATTTAACAGCTGTCCTTAAAGCAACATTTAAATTATTATGTGTATTTAATAATTCTTCTCTAATATTAACAGTTTTAACACCACCTCTATTAACTTCCCTAAATAGCTTTCTAAATTCTTTTGAACTATGTCTTCTCATTTCACGTTCTAAAGCTCTTTTGAAAATACCAGATTCACCCATTATTCTCATCATTTCACTTCTTTGGTCTGTAGTTAATTTAACTCCTTTTAATGTGTTTAAAATAGGTCTAGCATCATATTCAATTCCCATTAAAAATTCTTTTTCTGGAGTTATACTTGGACCTGTTTTCATCATGAAATTATAGACATTATTAGCTCTTTCCCAGAAACTTATATCTTCACCAATACGTTCTCCTGTAATCCAGTCATACTTAGGTGCTAATTTATTTCTTGCACCAGGGTTTCTAGCAGCAACTAAATCAGCAAATTCTTGATTTATTTCAACCATACCTTTAGTCCATAGTTGAGATTGTTCTCTTCTAAATCCACTGAAAGGTAATAAACCACTACCAAATGAAGCACTCCATCTTGCAATAGAACTTGGATTACCACTTAATATATCAAATAAAGGTTCTATTTGTGAAGTAAAAGATTTATTAGTTAAATTAGTAGCTAATATCCAACTTAATTTAGATAACATTTCTGTATCTTCTTGTAGTGTACCTGCATAATTACCACCAAGATCAAATGCATCACCACCAACATCAAAGTTATCCAGTACATCAACAGTAAGTGCTAACCAATCACTTATACCTGGTATGCCATCATAACTATACCATTTCCCATCCCAGCCTTTAATAGTACGTTTTTTATATCCAAGAGAATCCCTTACTTTCTGTCTTGTTTTATCATAAATACCGTTACCTCTAATAGCAGTTTGAGAGAATAGTCCAATAGCACCTACAACAGCTAAGGTTCCTATAGCTTTTCTACCAAGCATTTCAGCTCGTCTTGTATTCCATTCAGCTCTTAAATCAATACCTTTTTTATTGATATCAAGACCATCAGCTGCTAAAGTTCTTTTAGCATCATTTATATTTAATATTTCAGTACCTTTATTATAACGTTTTAAAACTTCATCAGAATCAACTAATTCTTCCCAAGGTAATCTATATTTTTGAACTCTATTAATAAATGGAAGTACAGTTGCAGGATTATGGCTTCCAGCAAATTTGATCATATTAGTGGTTGTTTTTGAAAACATAAACCATGCTCTTAGAACAGGTGCTCGTTTCATTACAGCATTAACACCATCCATAGTTTTGCTATTAGCATTCATAGCAATTTCTCTACTAGCATTATCAACTGCTTTATCTACAATGAATCCGTTATCATCAAACATTTCATCATAGACACCTTTCCAAGTTTTGTTGAATACATCATCTGTAAATTCATCACCAATATTAACTAATTCATCAAATACTCTACCACGTGCTTCTGCTGCTGCTACCATAGATCTAGTAAAACCATCATAAGCACCCATTGCATTTGCACTGAATCTCATCCAAGGATGTTCACCAAAATCATTCATTGGTTCGATGACATCATTCATGAAAGTACTTAAGGCATAATCACCTTCTTCTTCCATTGCTTTACCAATTTCTTTATTTAATTTAATTTGATTGGCATTTTTACGAGCAATATCATCACGTAATACATATCTAATTGAATTAGGATCTTGCCAAGATCTACGCATAATTTGTGCCATATGGCTAAAAGATTTTTGAATAGAATCTAAAAAACCATAATTATACATATACTGAGCTCTTCTCAGAGTATGCATATCTCCTGTTAGCATAGCCCCTGCATATGTAGCTAGTGGACGTTCAACTAAAAGAACTGTATTTGCAGCAAAAGCTTTTAATGGAGTACCTAAACCTGATAATACTGAATTATAAATAGTAGCCCAAGCACCTTGAACCCACATTGATGGTACTTCTGGTTGACCATCTATAAAAGCTTTTCTTATTACACCAGTAGAATTTCTTACATAATTATTTAAATCTGCTATATTCTTTATATTACCATCAGTCATTTCATATGCTAATGCTAATGGTTTTAAGAAATGCGGTCTTTCTGCTTTTACTTCTCTTAATGTATCAATAGTTCTTTTTGCTTCAGCAGATATTTCAGCTAAATCATCTAAAACTGTACTATTTTGTTCTGTTAAAGCTGCTAAAGCTGCCTCAAAATCAAACCTAGCTGTTTCTGAGCCAAATTTTGTCATATTAGTTGCTGTAGTTGCCCATCTTTTTAACCAACCTAACATTGCTAGTCCTCTACCTCTTGCATAAGAGGTCTGACCTTTTAATGTCATTAAGAATTCTAACCTATCTAATATTAAATCTTGAGCACGTGACATAGCTAAAGTATCTTCCATTAATCTAGCACCTTCAGCAAGATCAGATACTTGACCACTTATAGAATCTGCTAATAAAGCTTGTGCTTTAGCTAAATCTAGATTTAAATAGTCATCTAAATATTTTCTAATATTTTCAAATACAGCTACATAAGCTTCATCTTTTAATACTCTAGCCCCTGTATTTATATCTAAACCTGATAATGGTCTTAATATATCTGCCATACCATCAACATCTAAATCATATAAGTCAGCTGCTAATTTTCTACCTACATCACCAATTTGTTTTGAATTTAATAGTGTTTTACCTTTTGGAGTAACAAATCCAAATTTACCTGCCTTAAGTAATTCTTCTTTAGCTTTTTGAAAAACTCTTTTTGCTTGTTCAGGTGATCTAAGAGAAGATTTTAAATCAGCTTCATCTATACCATTAGCAATTCTTTTTGAAAGACCACTATCAACATTTAATTCTCTTCTTGCTGCATCTACAGCAGACTCTGCCATACCATATTCAGATTTATATAATATACCTTGTTCTGCAGGGTCTATTAAAGAATCTTGGAGTCCTTGTATAGGTTTAGTTGTATTAGGATTATCTTTTAATACTTCTTCACCATATAATTTACGTTGTTTTTCTTTTCTAAGTTTATTATTTAATAAATCATTTTCAACAACATTCTCAGAAAGAACTTCTCTTTCAGCCTTAATATTATTCATATATTTTAAAGACTGAGTATCTTCTGATACTATTCTAGTGGTTTTTGTAGCTGTATCAATTCCTCGTGTAAGTCTACCTATAATAAGGGTAGCATCTAATAATTCTCCTATCCAATTTAATCCTATACCTTCATTGCGATTCTTGATCATTTTTAATTCACGAGAATCACTATCTAAAGTCGCCCAATCTTCAGGTAACCATCCCCAGAATCTTGGCCAATTCTTTTTCAACATTCCTTGTAAATTATGATCTTCATAATTACTAGGGGCAACTGTATCTACTAACCAACCTGCTGTTGTAGTTATACCAGCACCTGCTCCCCATCCTACTATTTTACGTTTACCAAAACCCCATTTAGTTTTATCAACGACTTTACCCCAACCTAATTTACCATATTTAGATAGTTGTAATCCAGGTATAACAAGAGAAGAAAGATCTCTTACAGCTTGTAAACTTTCAGATTCATATTTAGGTAATGTTGGTATTTTAGTATCTCCAGGTAAAGGTTTTAATGCTAGATTAACTAGACCAATCATACTATCAGTCCAGCCAGCCCCCATTGCAGCACCATATCTAGAAATTCCAGTAAAACCTTTTAAAGGATTACTTACATCACCAGATGTAGAAGCAAATTCATCAGCACCTGATTTTCTAAATTCCTGCCATGTTTTTTTATCTCCTGTACCTAATCCTTTAAGTAAATCTAGAATTTCAGAATCAGTTCTGGCTCTAAAAATTTTATCCCCATGACCTTTTCTATAAAAAGCTCCTTCTGGTAAATCTTTATCTCGTTGGACACCTAATGTCCAATCCCAAACAGTTCGTAATTTACTTTGATCTTCAGGAGGATCCCAATCAGGAGTTTTATTTTTTTTAGGTTTTTCAGGAGATACAGTAGCAGGTTCACTGCTATTCTCTTCTAATTCTCTTGCATTACTGTCTAATGTATTTAGTACTTCTTGAGCTGCATTAGAATCAAAGTTTTGATTTAATTTTTCTAAAAGAGACGCTGGCGTACCAGCATTTTCTTTACTCTCTTCTAATTCTTCAGGATCCATAATTAGTTATTTTTTAGTTGATGGTTCAAGTTGTTTTATCATCTCATTTAAATACTTATTAGATAAGAATTTTAGAGCTGTTTTATCACCATACTTGTATGATGTCCTCCAAAAATCAATATGATTCTCTATATCTAATGCACCGTAACTATTATTAAAATTCCAGAAATCTGGATTGTTTATTAGTAATTCATACATAGCTGCAACTTTTGGGGGGTCAGCTCCGTATAATATTGACTCATCAAGAATTTCTTCTCCACTACCATCCTCAACCAGAAAGCTATTAAAAACGTTATCTGTTTGTCCAAAAATTGATATATTAGCTAATGGATTATTATATGTTAGAAGTTTAGACCGATTCGCAGGATCTAATCTGTGTATTTCATCATTTGTTGGTGATAACCATACAGGAGCTTCTGTGTCATCTAAATTTTCTGGATTCAATCCTTCTGGATCTACTGCCAGAGCAGCTAAATTAAGAACATCCAAAGCTGTAAGACCGTGCTCTTGACCTAAATATTGTGCACGTTCAACTAATTCATTATGAACCCAAGCTGAACCTCTACCTCCAGTTCTTTGATATAAACTTCCTATTGTGTTTAATTCTTTTTTAGTAAAGAATAAACTTCCAATAACATTACCTTGATCATCAACCTTAGCTTCTTTAAAAGCTTCTGGACCTAAGTCTTGTATTATTTTTTGAAACTCTTTATTTAAATCATTAGGACTTTTAAAACCTTCAGCATGTACATTTGGTAAGACACCAGCATATTCCATTTGTCCAGTGCTTTTGTTATGTGATCGTCCTTTATAATAACCTTGCTCATCTACTTCTTCCTTTTGTAGATCAGCATATGCTTGTTTTGCAGCTTGACCAGGTGGTAATTTATTTGGTCCTTCTTGAAGGTAATAAGCAACTTTTACTCTATATTTATTTTGTAATTGATCTATTTTTGCTTTAATAGTAGCATTACCTGGATTAAGTGCATTTACTTGTGCATCAACTTTAACTTTATCTTCTATAGCAGCTAGATATGTAGCTACTCCAGGTTTAGCTTCTTCTATAGCTTGAGCTAGACTAATAAATTCTTTATGTAATGAAGGGTGTCTATCTCGAACTTCTGCTATAGTTAGAGTTCCATTAGTTGCCATACCCATTAATTCTGCTTTTTGGGCATTAATTTGCAGTCCTTCTACAGTAGCATTGGTATAAATATAATCTAAAAAAGGAGTTTTCATTCCTAGAAATCTTGGATCTGTTGCTATCTTATTTTTAATCTCAATTATTTCTTGTCTTGTATATCCATCTGTTGCTGCTTTCGCTAATAAGTCATCACGCATTTCTTCTAAATCTTCTTGTTTCTCATTATCCTCTATAGTATTTTGACCATCTTTCCAAGCAGCATTGGCTACTAACATTTTATTATAATCTTTTTTATATCTTTCTCCAAATTTATACACTTTACCAGAATCTTTATCTTTTACTGGTATATTATAAACGTTTTGTAGCATTTGATCACCGTTTTCTCCATACACACCTGCTTTAAAATTTTCAACTAAATGAGTTGTAAGCTTATTACGTGCACCAACTATACCATAATCTGGTGTTAATAGATCTATTGTATTTTGCCAGTAATTAGCTGTGTATCCGTGCTTCTCATTTTTCTTAGTAAATCCACCAGCAGCTGTCACGTCAGTATCAAATCTAGTTAAAGTAGAATCTGTTCTATCCTCTTCTAATTCTTTGTTTCTTGATGTTAACCATGCTTGTTTAGCTTGTTGTTCACGCTGTCTTAATACAGGAAAGACAACTTTATTTAAAATTTCTACTGGATAAGCATCTCTTTTATCGTTACCAGCAAAGTTTCCAAGTAATTCTAATCTAATTTTATTCTGAATAGCCTCGTATTCAGCTTCATCAGTAGCACCAATAAGTTGAGGATTACCTAAAGGATTATATCCATTAGCTATATCAGCAGCACGAGCTTCCATAGCTCCTTTTTTGAAATTACTAGATTGTTTATTAAAATAATCAGTAACAAAAGGATCTTTATCTGGATTAATTTCTGGATCATTACCAGCTTCTAATCCTATTTTCTGTTTCTTTGTTTCCTTCTCTTCTTCATTATTAAAATCTTCTTCTTGTTCTTTAGTTAAACCTCCTTTATACCACCAAGCATAGCCTTCAGCTGTTTGCATTTTAGCAACATGCTCAGTTCTTTCAACTATTAAATCTTTAGCTTTTCCAGATAAAGCAGCAATAGACGTCCATCTATTAGTAACATCTCTTACTGTTGCTTCATCATTTAAACGTTCTTGTTGATAAGCTCTATCAAAACCAGAATTAGTTCGATTATTTTCTTCGATTAATACAGGTGTATAATCAGATTGCTCTATATAATCAAAAGAGCCCATAGATTCAGGATTGTATACCATTAGCTGTTACTCCGTTATTATTCAAAACCAAATGTACCACCAGCACTATAGTAAGAACCAACTCCACCAAGTACAGCACCAGCTATATTTAGTCCAAGGTTTGATCTTTCCATAACAGGTGGAGGAGGTGCTATATCTTGTTGAGGAGCAAATGCTACTTTAGTGAATAACTCACTACGTTTAGCCATAGCTCTTCTTCTAATACCACGATTATTTTCTGCAACAGCTTCTCCATTTCTAATTAATTGGTAAGTATCTTCACCTGTTGGACGACCTACTTGTTGAGCAAATTGCATTGCTGCTAATCTTTCAGATGATTTACCTGTTTGTTCAAATCCTTTTTGTTCTTGAAGGTTTTTAGCAATTCGATCTACAAATTTCTGATTAGCTTCTGCTATTTTTCTATTCATAAACTCTTGGCCTTGAGTATAACCTCTTCGTTCGGCCATAGTAGCTTCATCAATATTTTTAGAATAGGCAACTTTTTTTGCTGAATACTGGCTAGTATCTTGTAACCATCTACGTTTTCTCTCTTCAAGAGCTCGTTTATATTCGTTAGCTCTAGCTTGGTTACGAGCTTGTCTTTGTCTATTGGCTCCAAAAGCTCCAATAACACCTTGACCAGCTGATGCTACTCCAGCTACGACTGCGGGTGCACACATAATTTACAAAATTCGATAAAGGGTAATTGATTAGGTCCAAAGGGTACTTCCCGAAGAAATTTAAAACCTAAAAATTTGAGTAGTTTTAAGTGGACTTCATTACGTTTGTCAACATAATTCCATAATAGCGGTTCTTTTCTACTCTTAATGAAACGCTTTGCTTGTCTTACAAATAAGGATCGGTTTTCAAAAATTACAGGTGTACACAGCATCCATATTTGTCCATTATCATTTATACCTGCCATACCAGCAGTCTTGCTGCTAGGCGATGTGAAATAGACAGAGGATCCACTCTGACATGCTTGTAGTATACTTAATAATGGATCTAGCCCCCAGCCTTCTTCGATCTCTCTACGGTCATCTGGAAGCAAATTAGAGGCTACTTCTTGAGCAGCCTCCACTGTGATTGGGTGAATGTAATTAGACACGTTGATAGTATTTACGATTAGAATCTCCTTCCCAAGTTACAGAATATAAAGTAGCTGGGGTTGGGTGTGTGGATTTAATTTTAATACCTACATTTATATTTTTTTCATATATAGGTATAGTTTGTAGATCATCAGGTTGAATAGGTATTCTACTGACTAAATACTGATTAGTTAATTTACCTTCATGTGTTTGAGTATAAGTAGATTTACCTAATCTTTCTAAAGATGTATCATAAGTACCTACTGGACCTAAACTTATTTTTAAACGATGTAATGTTAGAGAATTATGTACATCAGCATTACTTCCATCTCCTGCACGTTGCGTTACATATAAAGTAGGAAGTTCAACTTCCATATCATATAAATAACCAACAATTAAATCGTTATCAGTAAAATCACCATCCCATTCGATATTTGTACCTACAATACTAGCTTTAGCATATAGACCAATATTATCATGATTACCGTTTGGACTACTTGTATGGACAAATACAGCTAATTGATTACTGCTATTAAATCCATCAGGTTTTGTGAATCCTGTACGACCAGTTGCTGATGAATATCCTAATGAAGATGCACTGATTACTTTACTATTATCTAAATGTACATTATGTATAATATCATCAGATGTATCGCTAAATGTATTATTATGATCTGTTACAAAATGACCAGTATCATCTAGTTTCATAGCATATTTAACTAATACATCTTTATTATTATCTCTCAAAACAGCATATAAAGCATCATCTAACATACAATGATACTGAACATTACCTGTTGTTTCCCATTTAAACCATGCTTGTAATAACCTTTTATCAGAAGAAGCAAAGTATTTATACCCATATAGAATATTTTTACCTTTTTCACTGAAGAAAATAATAGAATTTTCTCTTGAATTAGATATCAAATCTATATCTTTATTAAATAATTTAGGTACGACTTTACTTTGTTCTACAACATCAGGCTCACCTTCTCTTAATATTCTAGCCATTTCCCAGAAACGAGTATATTTACCAGCGTTATCTAAGAAAGCAATGGTAGTTCCTAAAGAAATAGGATTCGTACCAAAATTAAAATTATAAGTAGATAAAGAATTTATTTTTGCAGTTTGAGGACTTAGTACATCACTATCTGTAGTAAGTAAGAACTGTTGGTTTTTTGTAAATAAGACTAAACCACTATTTGTTTGTATTCCATCATAAATAATAGCAGGATATTCTGAACTACAAGATAAATCAATACAATCAGTAGGTGAAAAAGTAATGGCACTCTTTGCCCAGAAATTAAAAAATTCTCCAGGTTGAGAAAGGACTACATTTTCATCACTTAAAAATGCTAATCTATTTCTCCAGAATAGCATCTTATTAATATATCTAGTAGCAGTTACATCATCTTCATCAGTACCACTAACAGTAGATATAAAGCTAGGTTTTGGGTTTGTAACAGGATCTCCTACTAAACAGTTCTCATAATCAACTTGTTTAATTTGAAACCATCCATTAGCATGTGTATTACCGCTACCATCTGCTATAGTAGCTCCTTGACGAATCATCTGTAGTGGCATTTTAGCTGCATTAAAAGCTATTTTTCTACCAGGTTTAGCACATTCTTCCCAAGTACCTTCACCATCTCTATCATTATTACCAAAGAATTTTAAATAATAATCATCTTCATTAGCTTCACTATTCTTTACTTTTACAACATAACCATGTTTACATTGTTTAGGTAAATCAGCTACATCTTGAATACTATCTGAGACAACATTAAGTAAATCTCCTGTTGGTGAGTTAGCATTAAAACTACCAGAAGATCTTGTTATATAAAGACCGTTTCCAATTTGTTCTATATTACTTGCAGTTAAACCATTATTTTGATCAATAATTGTTTGTCTAATATCACCAAGAATAGCTGACATGGTAATAGTAGTATTAGATTCAAATGGTGTAGGATCAGGTCGTATAAGACCAGAGCCATTACTACTATTCATAGTACATTGTACTTGTGTACTACTATGCTCTTCTACTCTAATTTGATATTTAGCTCCATGCATCCAAATGTTTACATAATCTCCTGTTCTCCAACCTTCACCACCATATAATAAATCATGCGTGGTAGTATATCTACATCTATAGTCAGGTGCATTAGATAAACCTTCTGCTACTGATTGACCTAGTGTTTCAATTCTTACAATTAAATTTTTTCTATCTGTTACTGCGCTATTACTAGCATCATTAACTGCAAAATTACCTAGATCAACTCCATTAATAGCATCACCATTAGTACCAAAATGTTCTTCATTAGCTCCTGCTGTTATTTTTACAACTGCAGTACCTACATTTGGACAATAAGAATCTCTTTTTTCTCCAGCAGTAGCATCACATAAAGTTTGATATCCTGATGTTCCAGGTTCAGTTCCATTAGATGGATAACCTCCGTCACTATTATTACACATATTTTTACTATCTACTAATCTTAAAACACTGACTCTAGTAGCTGTATATGTAGTAGTTAAGGCTGTATCATCATATAAATTTAATGCGTATTGTCTAGAATATGCTATCTTTTTAACATCAATAAATAACTCAGGATTCCTAGTAGGTTCAAGAGTACCTGCCATTTCAGTAGCTATTGTACGATTACAAATATATGTATAATCATTCAATGTTAAAGTTTGGACATCAGCATCTACTGTATGAGTTAAGTATGTTGTTAAATCTGATGATTGAGAAGCAAGTTTTTCAACATACATCGGTTGTCCATCACTACATCTCCAAACTCGTACAGTACCATTTCTAGCTATTTGTCCTATATATTGTTCTGTTTCATCTCTATAATAATGAAACCACTTACCATTTGTTACAGAATTATTTGAAGCAGTTCCATCATCACTTAATGATTTAATTAATCTTCCACCTGGACGTTTTAATAAACCTTCTGTTATATCTGGATATGCATTTACCATATCTTTAACTTGTCCAGGTACTTTTAATTCATCAGGTTGTTGTGATATGCCTCCTGTTAATGAAGGTATAGTTTGTGATAAGCTTGCCATTAGCGTCTAAGTGCATCAAACGGTTGATAAGATTTATAAGCAGTGTCATGTCTATGCCCAAGAAATGAATGATCTCCTTGTTCACATTCATAATTAATAATAGAAGCTCTTGCAACTGACTCTTCTGTTTTTAATAATTGTACTAATTGTGGATTAGCTATTAACTGTGCAGCGGCTCTTGAGGCAGCTCTAGCTATTATATATCTTTGGAAAACTGGTGGTACATCTTCAAAAGCATAAAGATAAACAATGTCTAAATCTAAATTATTATCAAATTCATCGGTATGATCTACTAAATCATATAATTTTCCATTTCTTCTAACTAGATCCATAGTCTTATCATGAGGACCATGTAAATCATAACGTAAATAATTATTAGGAATTGTTATATTTTTACTTCCATCAGGAATAACTTCTACATGGTATTCAGTATTAAAATGCCATCCTTCATTTTGAACATCTTTATTAACTTCAGCTAATATATTATATACAAATGCCACTTCTGGATTATCAAAATCTAGTGTGGTAACTGGAGCTTGACCGATGGCTCCCAGTATGGAGTTAACTGCGGATAGTTCGGTATCGATTTCAACTGTCGTGGTAGCCATAAAATTATAAATAAAAAAAAGGAGATCCGAAGACCTCCTTTATGTACATTAGAATGCAGCAGGTGCAGTACCTGTTCCTGCATATAGTTCAACAGCAGCAGCTGGATTAAGATAATCCGCTCCCATTGCTAAACGTCCGAGGATAACATCACCTTGGTAGATGACTGATACGTCCCCGCTGGT
>MDTE01136095.1_pt1 | contig 13955 bp, 26 predicted proteins | sample 811231 | NCBI WGS metagenome assembly MDTE01 (sample SAMN05326651, study PRJNA326480) | marine metagenome | isolation source: seawater | place: Indian Ocean: Red Sea | collected 2010 | reverse complement strand
AGTCATGTTTGTGAAGGCAGTGCCTTCCATTGCGTAAGGAGAAGTGGAATTCGCTATTGACTGTGCAGATGCTTCTTGTGGTGGTACTACCATAGTGATAGTAGAGGTAAGTAAAATAACACTTAGGAAGATGATACTACCAATGTTACGCATGATTTTATTTCAAGTATAGAGTATTTGAAATTAAATTTTACAACTAATAACCATAATCACGACGTGACGTACTCATGTATGACCACAAAAAGACAGCCCCCACCATAAACAACGGTAAGGACATAAACGTAGCGTAAATATTGTCACGTACTGATAACGCCTCTGCTGGTGCATCGATCCATAGGTCCTGATTATAGTACAAGTCCCACACTGCGGGCATGAACGCAACCATTGCAATTCCTATTCCAAAAACAGAAATCACAGCACGAAGGATCGTGTTTAATGCCATAACTTAAAATGAATCCAGTAGTATTTGAAATTAAATTTTGAGCCCGTTTCTAAAAAAAGGCTTCTGGGGATTTTTTATTTGGTGCTTCCCACTTGCACCCTATTCATGCCGTACTCAGAACGATTAACCCATTCTTGAGAATCCACCGAAAATGGCGAATAAAGCAAAGAACATACTAATAGGCAAAATAGAAATTACAGTCCATGCAATTTGTTTTGCTCTAGTACATGCTTCGTTGCCATCTGCGTTGGATGTTGCATCAGGACAATCAATTGCAGCCTCAACTTCAGAGTAGATGAGGATTCCAATTATTAATCCTACTGCTACGCCAATGAATCCCATAATATACGAGATATCAAGCATAACTGATCCGAAAATAGTTGTTATTTAAAGGATTTTTTGACGATTTTAGTTTTATATACTATTTCAAATCTTCAAGTTCAGCAATTTTCTTCTTCTTTGTTGTAATCTTATAGAAGAACCAGGCAATTGAGCCTATTGCTGCACCTAAAATTATAACTGAAATTGCATCATAAAGTGGTTCACTACATGGCATACTAAGATTAAGTTTGGAAACTATTTAAAATTATAATGTATCACTCACTTAACTTCCAATTCCTCTTTGACCAATCAATATTACATTCCTTCATCTCATGTTTATCTATTCCCTGGAAACACATCAAAATTTTTTTGAGAGCGTCTATTCTCTCCATTGAAATCAACCCATTCGCACTCCCCTTTGGATCAACATTTGCATATGGGTTGTCCTTATACCATTCCATCATTGCTTCTGTCAAGTGTTTTCCGTAGTACAATTCATTCTCACTGAATAATGTTGGGTTTCTTGACATATGCTTAAGAAAATCTTTCATGGCTCTCCAAGTTCTAAGCATCGGTGGTAGGTTTTTCATACCCATAAATTCTCGCATTTCATCTGATTTGAACCAATCAACTGTCATATTTTACCACACACGTTTTTGTTGTTTGACTTTGACATATTACAATTGTAACACTCAAGTTGGATTCTATATGTATGCATGAAATTATTTTTGATTAAAGTGTGCGGAAGGTTACGGTTTTTTGCCCTGTCCTCTGCTCCGTTATTATCAGGATGACCTAAAGTTAGTAATCCTGGATTTGATTCCTGACATCCACATTCGCATTGACATTTACCTCCATAGTATTCTATACACATTTCTAATTCAGCTTTGTGTAATTGCTTTCTATAATCACTATTTGCTTTCAGCATTTTTTCCTTTGCCTCTTTGCATAAAGTACCATAACGTTGTCTGGACCTTTCCCTTGAACGTTCCATAACATCTGGTCTTCTATTATAATCTCTCTTGTAATCCCTTCGTCTTTCTTCTATTTCCTTACCATGATCTTGATAGTATTTTTTTTGTTTTTCTAAAATCTTCTCTCTATTATCCTGATACCATTTTTGATATGTTAACCATGCATCTTCTTTATTATTTTCTCTCCATTTACGATTTGACTCTATGATTCTTTCTTTATTCAATTCATAATATCGTTTTTGTTTTTTCTTAATTTCATCTTTTTTCTCTTGATATCTTTCTGCTGCACGTTTTGCCTTTTTTGCCTTTTTTTCTTCTTCTGATTTCTTTCTCGATTCATTATACTCTCCTCTTGTTGGAATTCCAGATTCTCGTCTAGTTTTTGCAGCACGTTCTCTTTTCCGTTTCAACAATTCTTCTCTAGAAAGTTTTACTTTGACCAATGAATAAAATGGACGTATAGGGTATATAAACTTTGATGGACGGAGATTCTAAATTGGGAAACTTTTGCCTGTAATGATATAGAATAATGTAAACACCAATAAAACACCAAATATTATCTTAATTCCTGTTATGAAGTATAGCCAAATATCTGGGAATTGTGGTTCTCCATATGTTGGTGAATTTGGATCAAGGTCACATGTGAATGCTACATGATCTAACACTTGTGTGATAAATCCACCTGTGAGGAAATTAATGATTGTATCAACTACCTGACCACTCATCTCTATTGCTTCTGTTATAGGGTCCCAAGGATTACCTGTATCAGCATCTGTTGGAGTCGCCATTTCATCCATTACACCCCCACCACCAACAATGAAATCACTGCCTATCGCAGTTGCTGTGCCATTGGCATGAACTAAGATAGGGAATGATCCTCCTGCTGAATTAGGATTAATGGGTCCATTATCATTCATTTGAGTGAAACAACGATCAAGAGTGCTTGGTAACGAAATAGGTGTGTCTGCGACAGTCGTCATTCCTAAGCCGAAATTAATACATATGAAAAAGAGGAAAATGTGTACGTAGCCCATTATAGATTACCACCGAATGTCGTTGCTAGGAATCTGAAACTCGTCATCATGCCTACTGCTATCAGAACCCATCCGACCCATTGCGAATTGTCGTTAAATGTAGATGCATCACCATCTCCAATCATCAACCAGGTGGATTCAACATCAACCGCATTACCAGTGGTAGGAGATAATTCTTGACTCTGTGTGACAAAACCTACATCTTCCCCTGCCAAAAGCACTGTGCCCAAAGCAAAGAAGATTATCACCGAAACTAATCTAAACATGGGACTAAATTTAGGAATAAGAAAAATCAAACCTACCGCTAAGAGTAGGAGAAATAACCCACCATCGAACATAAATTAACTAATTACGCTACGTATTTGAAATTTAATTTTAAACTCTATTCTTGTCTTCTAGGCACATAAGTTGAGTCATAATCAGGATATACTGTCTCAGTAGTCGTTTTTGGTGTTCCTACGTCATTTTCTGCATCTGAAGCCTTTTTCTTCTTAATTTTAGGTGCAGGGGGACCAATTTTGGCATTTTCTGTATCTTGCTTTTGTTTCTCATGTATCAAAACTTCCATTATAGATTTGGCTTTTGATGGGATATTACGTCTAGCCTTAGCACGGGTCTTTTTATGCAATCCTGGACCATTTGGACCTAAAGCAAACTTTTCAAGCACCTCTCCCCATGGAACTGCTGCTTTCTTGCTTATCATATCAAACATCTTGAAATACGAGCGATGTGCCCCTTTTAACCATCCAGCCCCTTTTTGGTCGATATTATGCATAACACAATAAAACGACAATGCGGTCTTTATGGCAGACCTGTTTTCATAGCCATTTAATATATCGACGACCTTATCAACAGAATCATATCTATCATCGTTTATTTGTTCTTGAGCGAATGGATTACACTGTTCACAGCGTTCACGCGGATATACAAAGAAATGAAGGTCTGTAATCTCTGACACCACGGCAAGCCGAAATGGCTCATTAATCTTGTATTTTATCGCCTTGCCATCATACATGCTCAAGGGGACATAAAAATGCCCTAATAGAGCCATTTGACGATATTTCCTACCAAACTGCCGTATAACGGTAAATTTGTCCTGAAACAGGTCTTTTAGGTTTCCTAACTCTTCTGTGGTCACGGATGTAAGGAATGTAAAGTGTTGGTTTCTAAAGAATTTCTTGGTTGCTTTTGAGTAATGTATATTAAATATTACTATTACACGAGATTTGACCTTATGCCTAATAGTTGTTAACGCATTTGCTAATTTTGACACCTCTGATGCTTTTGCATCTTCCAATGTATATGATGCATCATCCATAACAATAACATGAGGTTGACCAACAGTTAAGCTATCAATGATTTTATCGATATTCATCATATCTTCACCATTAAACCACTTACAGATGTAATTCTCGCCATACTTGTGTAACGTATGTAATATGGTCTGGGTTAAAGTTGTCTTACCAGAACCAGACATTCCTATCAATATACACCCAGTATAGCCATGTGCTTTATTGTGGTTAATCATACGCTTTACAACAGAGCCCCAGTACCAACGCTGTGGTATTGCTAACTTCTTACCCTGCCATATGTACGGGACCATCTGATCAGCCCAATCACCACCGCTTTCTGCGTTATGTGTATGATCCGAGTTTAAATCAACTACATCAAACGAATTATCTATAGAGACCTCCTGACCGTCGTCAGTACGATATGTCTCTTCTTTTTTGGGGGTTATATCCTCACTCATTACATACTCATCCTTGCTAGATTAGTGTGTATCCACTTACTTATTGCTTCCTCTACAAAGAAGTCAGCCTGCATCACCCAGTTCCATTTCATTTGTTTATCCATAAAGTCAGTCTTCAAATCAGATGGTGTTGGTATATCAGGTAACACTGGTCTGAATTGTGCTGGTAGCATAGCACACATGCCACGTAAGAAGATAATAGCAGCATCGAAGTCACCATACTGGATAGCGTATACAACCCCACTACGGTACTGGTTGAATGCTGTAGACATGATTTCTATTAATGCCATACTTAGTAGGTAAAATTTCGATATATGAAATTAAAATTAAAAAAACGCCTAGGTGGGCGTGTATATACCTAAATCACATTTCTGGAAAAACCTAATAATTAAACATACTAAATATATCCTCTTGATATCTATCTATGATCAAATAAAAAAGTTCGTGAGATTTTTTTCCCCTTGATATGTTCAATGTTAATCATTGATGTTAATCATTCAATGATCATCATTGATCATTGTAATGATCTGAGCTAAATACCCTGATCATTGTAATAATTTTAGCTGATCATGGTGAATTGCAGCTACAAATTTTCACAAAGTCCGAAAAATAGGCACGAAATAGCATAGTGACAACTTAGTCAGACCACATTATCCTAACAAGGATGACAACTGTGCCAGCCCCTATAGGGAATTGTATAGTAATAATGAATGGTTATAACCTTCTCGGACTTTTTTGACCCCTTTATAGGACCTGTAAAACGAAAAAAATGATAACCCTAATGCTTGATTAACTTAAGAATTGCATTAAGTCCGTCTGCTGTGTTTGAGATGTTTCTTGCTCTCATTAATTCTCTAAGTCGGACAAGGTCTTCTCTAAAGATATGAATGGTTGTGTAGGGTGATTTCTCCCTTTGCTCTTTCTGCATAACATCTGCTTTGTAAGGCATACTGAAGGTTATCACTGAGTATATATAAAATTAAAATTAAATGATAACCCTATGCGTTGCTCGCGACTTTGCTAGCGAATAGAAAACCTCCTGGTGAGGACGTGCGAGCATTAACACCAGGAGGCTATGGTCAAATCTTTTGATGGTTTTTTGAGGTGATAGATATGGAGTGTATGAGCTGATGAGAACCCTTCAATTACGGAGTTGTCTGTGTATGGAGAAACCATCAAACCAACTAACTTAGAATAACTGGTTATATAAAATTAAATTTATTATTGAAAGGTATTTTCTTTCCGCCACTTTTTTTATCATGCCATTTCAAAAGTTCTTTATTTCCACCTGGACCTTTTGGAAACTTTCCTGATTCAACTGCACCATATTCAAAGTTCTTTTTTGCCCCAAACTCAGGACCATAATTCATAGCCATCCATCTTTCATTATCGCTTTTCATGTCATCAATTGCAGCCTTCCTTGTTGAATAAGTTCTACCTGTAGAACGCATTGCTTGACGACCTTTTGGACCTTTTTTAGCCACTACATAACCACGATATTTCTTAGTCATTTTTTTTACACCATGCCCTGCCAAATGCTTTCCAGACTTTGTCATAACCATCTGGCATCTTATTGTTTGTAAACATCTTTGAATCGCTCATTCTGTCCTCGTTAAGTTCTCTGGTTTCCATGAATCAACAGTAAACATTTTTGTTCCATAATCTAAATCACGTTTTGGTTTACGCCCATATCCTTTTTTAACTACTGAAAGTGCTTCTTTTTTGCTTTGATATATGGTGGATTTACCAGTTTCTTTATCGTAAACTTTCCAGCCACCTTTTACTTTCCCTTTAAAATGAGGCATATTTTACAAAAGAATAATAGGTATTTAAAATTAAATTAGGGGTTTGCAGCCTTATGTTCAGCCATTAAATCACGAACTTTTTCCTTGGCTTCTTCTATATTGTCATCCAATTGGTCAAAATATAGTTTATCATTTGCCTTACCTTGCTTTGACACATCATGTATTATTTTGTCAATAGCCTTAACACCCCCACTCCCTTCCTGACCAAACCATAAGTCAGAGGGAGCAAGGAATGGAATGACAGCCATAAACACTATGAATACAGTTACAGGTATCATGATATTGTCTACCCTTGCCATATTTGGACATAATGATAACCCTATATAAAATTAAAATTAATATGTGGGAAGCGTTAAACCCCAATAATGAAAAAAGAAAAAATGAAAGTATGTAAACAACACATCGGAGAAAATCCAGCCGATGTTGAAGAAATAGTTGATGATGAAGTATGCTACATGTGTACAATGGAAGATGTTGTAAACAATAAATTCCCAGAGATTGCAGCATTATTTGGAAAATGACCTATTGATACTTGAAGCCTTTTTTTAATTTGGACATTCCGACCTTGCCTTTACATTCACGGCAAACCCCATCTTTTTTTGAATCTGGGTTGGTCAAAAATACTGCCTGACATTCACTGCATTTAGGTGGTGGTCCTTTGCTCATTCTCCTTCTCCCAACAATTCTTGCATAATACATGCTCATAATGAAAAGTCTTCAATTCCCTTCCACATTCCTTACAATTTGTTTTTACCCAAGTCATCGCCAAATCACCCAACATGATGGTCTTGGACTTGGAGCGAACTTTTTACCCCCTTTAAGAAACGATATACGACCCTTATGATTATGAACTTCTGCTTTTCCCTCAACATAGAGATGCCACCAACGAGTGTCAACTTTTGCAAAGATTAAAGCCATTCCAGAAACCCCATTTTTCATATGCTCAAGATAACATTTCTGAATCCATGCAGCATCGTCACCGTAAGGTGGATTACAAAAAAATGTTTTTGACCAATTTTTTGAAAGTCCATCCTGACGTGAATTAAAGTATTCTGGGCATTTGGTATTCTCTTTAGTTGCACAAACATCAAGTTTGGGAAAAATATTATATTCTTGACATGCATTCAAAAACAATTCTTTTGGTGTTTCCCATGATTGATATCCTACTGAATACTGATATGTTCCTGCCATTATTGTCCCCAAATCCTGATTAGATTTCCACCTTGGCTAAAGACAACCATGAACAATCCTGCCATGAAAAAACCAATTCCTGCATATAATTTCCACATCATATTACCTCACATTCCTTTGGTATCTCTGGAATTATATTGTATTTGTTAGCACAATCAAGGCATCTGATTCGGTGTCTATTTGCTGAAACCACATAGGATTCTTTCAAATCTATGCCACAATTAAAACACTCAATCTCTCGTGTATGATTAAAATAAATTTTCTTGAAATTAGTAAATCTTTTGGAATACGTTCCACGCTCATATTTTCCATCTGTTCTATTGCTCATCTTGAAACACGTCCATTGTTATACCAAGCAAGTGAATGAAGTGGTGAACAAAACAAAGGAAGTGATGATTTAACGTTGGGTGGGTTACAATAATAGCATACACCCTTCTGCATCATATTTGTAGCGGTTGAACGTGCATAAAATTGAGATAAGGTATCAACCTTCTCCCAACCCATACGACTAACCATTGATGCATCAAAGGAGGTTCTATAAAGCCAGGTAATTGCACTGGAATGTCTAATTGAATAAATTGGTCTGTTATAATACAACCAACCTTCCATGCCTTTCTTATACTCAACACCGTCCTGGATTTTGCCTATTTCTTGATATCCCTGACGTAGTGCCTTTGCATATTTTTTCTCATAAAGATCAAACCCATCTTCAACTATTCTTTTTCCTGAGTAATCAGAAACTAATTTCAAAGCCCTTGGTTCAAGTAAAATTTTATCATAATGCTTATTCTGTTTTTTCTCAAAAACTGAACATTCACCAAACTCATATGTATCCCCATCAACATCTGCATGTTTAACATCAAGTGAAGGTATCCAATTCAACATTGTAGAAGGTCTTGGAAAAATCTCATGATGAATTAAAAATAAATCATGATACTCACTTCCTGCAGATTCACCTACAATTTTTGCGACTGTGTCTAACTCTGGTAAAGAAAGATACACTCTTGCGTAATCCCCTTTAGAATCAGTGCCCCCTCCAAGTATTTTATCCCTTGCAGGAATAGTTATTCCCTTGAATGTCAAGACCTTTCTTATTGCCTTTCTGTATGACTCACTGGTATATTCTTTCGACTTCATCATTTGGTCAAATTTTAAGAAATTGGTCTTTACAGAATCAAGTGATTCAAAATATTCTTCTGGTGTTATATCTGAAAAATTACAAAGTTTGAAAACATTGGAAACAAAAGAGGTGGATTGGTTAATTTCACAGTAAAGTGTGTAATCCTTGATAAACGGTATTTCCAGGAAATCTTCATATGATTTTAAATTTTCATTTCTAACATCCACTCGTAAAGGTTGAACACGTAATTGTTTAGGTAACTCTGGTAAATTAATTCCTCCTTCTTCTGCAAGTGTCTTCCATCTAAAATATGTCCTTCTAGATATGCCTACATCACGGACAATATCATCAATTTTTCTTGGTTTATCCTGCAGTTGTAAAAACTGACGCATCTTCTGCTCCCGTACACGTTTTTTTAGCAACTAAAATTTACCCTCAAAAAATTTTTTAGTATTCTTGTGGTCTTTCTTGAATCCTTCGACTGCATCGTTTAGATTAGGGAATTCACCATGTGTGTCAAGCATTGAATCCATAAGGAATTCTTCCTTTCCATTTATTCTTTCAAGGAATCGTTCTTTCTTCTCATTAAAATCACTCTTTTTTGTACCGATCATCACATAAAATTAAATAAATTATTATATTTAACGTTAAACTTTTAATCTTTTTGAACTAAATTGTAAACAGAATGCACAGTGTGAAAGACGCTCATCTAGTCCTTCTAAACCAAACTTTGCATAATGTTGCCTGCAAATACAACAAGCACAACGTCCTAAATCTTGTAAATCTTTTTGAGATCTTTCCAATCTATAGTTTTAATTTCGCCTGATATACCTGAGTAAGAACCTTCTGTTAATTTACCAGGACCTTTTCCTCCTGTTTGAAATACGTTAAATCCAGATGGTGGCTTTGCACTGGCTTTTTCTATATTACCCCACTTTTTTGCCATTTCATCAAATTTCTTTCCTATACCAAAATCTGCAGCCTTGAGTTGGTATTTTGCGTATAGGTCTTTTACGCCTGAAGCTTTCATATCTGGTGAACGAAGTTCAGCCATGAATTCTTTTTTCAATGCATTGAAAACCTTCTCTTCTCTTTGTTCTTTCAGTCTTAAATCAATAAACTTCATTTTTGTTGGATCTTGTTCATCATAAAATGTTCCTCTATACTCGCCAAAGTTTGGTGCTTCTTTGTTTTGTTTCACAGTTTTTGTTCCATCTGGATTGTGTATTTTATCAAACATACCAGTATTAGGATCTATGCCTGTAAGTGGATCAACTACAGGTGTTGGGATTAAATTCTTTGACCAATCACCAGAAATTGGATTTCCATCAGGTATTCCATATGCAACGTTTTTTGGTGCATTAGGTGCAGATACCCAAGAGGCTTCTGTTTCTTTTCCTGTAAATCCTGTTTGCCCAGTTGTGATTCCGCCAGTACCGTAAGTGCGTCCTTTCATCCAATTCCATTCCTCTGCAAGATTCATTCTTGCTGGAACTTCTTTGATTTTGGCTGATGGATTCATTACGGAAATTCTCTCAATACCTACTGCGGTTGCCTCAATATATCGAATATCAGATACACTATCAGCACCTGGTCCCATTAAAGCATAACGTTTCACTTCTCCTCCTTCTTGCGGATCTATTCTTACAAACGGTGGAATATCTATCTTTTTTGTATCACTAGGATCAATGTTAGAGATGCCTTCTCGTCTATCTATTTCTGCCTGTTTTGATTCTTCGGTTGGTTGTGTATCTCCAGTTCCACTAACTGCTGCTGCACTCCGTGCACCTACATCATTATCAATTCTTGCTTCTGCGTCTAATCTTTGTTTTTCAGCTAAAAGGTCTGCTTGGATTTTTTGTATCTCCATTGCCTGATCTGAATACTTTGGAGCGTCTAAATTAGCACCTGGAGGTGGACCAGTTTGTACTTCTGGTGTACTTGCTGGTAAATCAACTGTATTTCTAAAATGAGATGTTCGAATATTCTTCTTTCCCATATGATTATTTAGAATAATTCTAGTATTTGAAATTAAATTCTACCACTGGTCAAAGCCAGGTGGCTGCATTCGAGGATCTTGACGTGGTTGTTTTCCACACATTATACATGAATCCCCTGGTCCATACAATGAATCTTCACCATCGAACATAGAACAAAGGCAGGCTTTATCTGGATCTCCGTGTTCATACCTAGGAGTCTCATTATCAGACATAAACATAGGAGGTATCTGGCTAAAATCAAATGGATCTCGTGGTTTTTCTTCAGTCAAAGTGTGTTCCCCAGAACTTTCTGGCTGATTTTTCATCTTTTGAAAGGTAATTTGTTTTTGTTAATTCATCTTTTGTTTTTACCTTTGCAACTTTATTTTCTGAATAAACCTTGTCGATTGCATCATGTATTTTATCAACTGTCTTACCCATAATTGTAAATAATTATCCTAGTATTTGAAATTAAATTCTAGGTTTAAAACCATAATCAGACCAATCGACTGATTTATGCTTGTGTGGTTTCATACATTTTGAACATGCAGAACACCATTTCTTACCCTTTGGACATTGTTTTTGAACACCGAACATATTGGTTGTCATATCTGATACCATTTTCATTCCTACAATACCTACCCCAGCAACTAAGGCTGTTGAAACTAGGTCTGTAGCATCATCAAGAGTCATTTTACCACTTTCCGAACTTCATGCAATTTGACATGAACTCTCCCATGCTTTTACCTGACTCTTTTATTCCATCAAAAATACCTTCCAAAGCCATTGTGAATGTCCCTGACATGTTTTAGATAAAATAAATCAAGTATTTGAAATTAAATTTGCCACCATTTTTTCTTATTTTTACCCTTACTGAGATTCTCACCCATCTTTTTTAAGAGATAATCATCAGACATATGCCTAATCTTCCATTCAGGAGAACCTTTTGGTGGTTCTTTGAAACCAGGAGTGATATCTCTAAACTGTTTATCATAATCAGATGGTCCAGTTTTTGCTGTAATTGCCTTCAGGTCTTTCATATTATGTGGTTTACCGAAAATATTTAATTTTTTAAATGCATTATTTAACGAACCAAAATCTTCCTGTCTGCCAAGATATATTGGATTATCTTTTTTTGTCTGACCAGAAACACCTGAAAAAATCTTTCCTCTAGATGCAAACCAATCCTGTCTTGTTGCCAAAACATCCTTTACTTTAGAAGGACCAAATAAATTCGCTGGTGAACCAGTTGCAACGTTCTTTGGAATTGGTACTCCAGGTGGAACATCAATTGGACCAGTTTGAGGCTTGCTGTATGCTGCAAGTTTTTCAACATCAACTCCTGCTTCAGATGCTGCCTCTAATGCCTTATCGTTAATTTCATCTGGTGTCAAACCTTTATTATCATCTGACATTGCTCTAAAATTCTCCTTTCCTTTAGGAGTTAAAACATCCTCGTCAGAATTTTTAAGTTTAGATTCATCTACCATTTTGTTTAATTTATCAACCTCTGATTTAGAGAACCCACCAGTTCCATGTTTAAGGTATTTTATAGCTTTAACACCTTTTGTTGCTGGCACGAAGAAGAGTGCTGCTTCTGTACCAACCTCACCTACTATTTTACCTGGTTCATGTTCTACCCTATTCCAAAACTCACCCCAGCCTTGCTCAGGTGTTATTGAGCCTGTGAGTGTGCCAACTCCTACATCCATAAGTGATTGGTCTCCTAATGGTCTGTCTTTGTAGGTATCATCAAAGAGATTATAAGATTCTAAGGTGTTTTTTGAGCCTGCTGCAACATCTCCAATAAAATTCATTGTCGGATTAACATCTTTTCCTTCATATTGGTGGGTTTTCGGTTTCTCCACTGTATGAATTGGTGTCTCTACTGCCTCAGCTTCACGAAGTGTTACTTCCTGATTTATGACATCAGAAGGTTTCTCAATGGGTTGTTCTCGTTGTTGTTGGACGTTGCCATCGGTTTGTATGGACAGGTCCTCTTTTACTTTGTTTAACTCATCACGAGTAAACCTTCGAGTCATAGTTAGAAATGAGTATAATTACTATTTGAAATTAAATTTGAGCATTGCAACGATTGTATGGTCTTCATCTTCTTCATGTTCTATATCATGCCCAGTTAAAGACTGATGTAAACGTGCAGTTAGATCGGAATCAAAATCTAAATTACATCTATAACATTTCACAATTAGTTTTATACAGATTAACTATTTGAAATTAAATTCCGTTTCCGTCTATCTTACATTGATCGACATATTCGCAATAGATTTTTTTATTTCTATTCTTTCCATTACAAAGAAAACACGGTGTGCCGTCTGGAACATCAGTTGACATTAATTTTTTCCATGTCTCACGTAAGTACTCTTTTGTTTTTTCGGTTTCCATTAACTCTACTGCTACTGGGCTTGCAGAGAAATCCTTTGTTTTATCGAGATATAACAAACAACCATATTTTGCATCTATTTCAAATGCCTCTTGGAGTAATACACGATATATGCTAATCTGCATAAAATACTGCTGGTCTACATCTGTTTTGACATAGCCATTTCCATTGTATGTTTTCTTATCAACTATTACATAATCATCACCATATTTCACCAAATCGTCTAAGGTGCCAGTCACAATACCCTCTCTTTCTTTATCAGGCATTTCACTGACTTCTTGTGGCATATATGCCAAATCTTTGTTAATATCATAACACATGGTGATTTCATGGAATGGTGCAAGTTGAGAGTGTTCATGTAGTATGGTACCATGGTATAATGCGTCTCTTTTTGAATCATCCATAGTCCAAATAGGCATTAATCTTTGATAGTATGCTTTTCTTAGGCATGGGCTTACAAAATCAGACACATGTAGTGTTTTTATTCTCTTACCTGTTCCTTTCTGTAAAAGTTGTGTTTGTGCTGTATGAAAAGAATCTTCAACAAAAGAACTAATTCCTTTTTTCATTTCATCTTTCATAATTGTAGAAGGTTATAGCCCTATATAAAATTAAAATTAAATTTCATATATGTTGGTCATTAAAAGAAAGTATGACAAAAGTAACAAGGACTGGTAGCCGAGGAACATCTTCTCGTGAAGTCGATGCTGATGAAAAATCAAATTGGGCTGGAGACGAATTCAAGGAATACCAAAAGAAAAAAGCAGAGGAACATCCTGACGAATCAGTAACCACACACCGTGGAACTGGTAGTACAGATGTCGGAGATATTCCTGAAACAGAGACTCCAGGCGATGACACTAAATCAAAAGTTCAAAACCGTGGAACTCATAAACACTCAGATGACTGTAATTGCAGTCACTGATCTTTTTTTTATT
>MDTE01131378.1_pt1 | contig 13958 bp, 11 predicted proteins | sample 811231 | NCBI WGS metagenome assembly MDTE01 (sample SAMN05326651, study PRJNA326480) | marine metagenome | isolation source: seawater | place: Indian Ocean: Red Sea | collected 2010 | reverse complement strand
GGAACAAGACTGGGGCGATCTGTAGCCAGCCAAACACTGATTGTGCCCGCGAGGGCAAAACCTGCGAAAACGGCAAAGGCCAGTATTTCACGGCTCAACCAGGAAGTACGCAGACCAAGCAACGCGCGAAATGCGTAAAGTGGTCGTCCCAAATGAAACACGGCAGCGTTCATGCCCACGAGCGCAACCACTAAACCTGCGATGGAATAGGCAGGTCGGATTGCGGAAAGCATTAACGGATCAGCCCACGGCCCTGATACCAGCAATTGGCCAACTACAAATGCGCCGACGGAAAGTTGGGTCAGCACCAGCATGACTACCAATGCAAAGTGGCTGTGCTGCCGATTCGCAGAAAAATAGTCTGCAGGCAATAGGTTTCGAGGAAGCGGCTTATCGGATTTGTAGACTGTAGTTGGCAGTGTCACGCCTGGTTCAGGTGCCGTTGGTAGAAACTGATTCGTTTCGCTTTCCTCAATTACAGAATCAATACTGACCGTCCGAATTCGAATCGCTTCGTTAGGGCATGACTGTACGCAAGCGGGAGCTTCGCCGACTGCTAGGCGGTCGTGACACATGTCGCATTTGCGGACAATCCCCTTGGATGCGTTGTACTGCGGCACGTCGTAGGGACACATGAAAACACAATACTGGCAGCCGATGCACTGATCGTCTAAGTGCCTGACGATTCCAGTTAGCGGATCTTTGTCGTAGGCCAGTACCGGGCAACCGGTCAGGCAAGCCGGTTCGAGACAGTGGTGGCAGGCCGTGGTCACATGCTGCAGAACTGGCAATTGATCGGATCCACCGTGAAGCAACCCTACTGCTCGCCACTGCTCGCTTTCGTCGAGACCATTGAGATTGTGGCACGCTGCCACACATGACTTGCATCCTGAACAGGCATCAAGGTCGATTTCGAAGGCATACTGCTCGCCCGGTGTGGGTGCAGAAAGTGGGATCAAGTCTCGATAGTGCCCCGCGAGCAGCGGCTTACTGGCTTGCTCATGATGCTGCGCAAAGCGGTCTACTGCCGTGGTTTCCTGCTGCTGGAGGAGCAAGGCTTCGACTAGCTGGCAATCAGGGGGAGTCGTTTTTGAGGGAGCTTCGAGGATAGGCATTCGGAGGAAAATCCAGCTAGTCGATCGATCGTAGGCTTGGCAAGTACGCACCTTGCCCAAGAAAACCTCTGCAACTTGTGCGCCCAGGTACTTTGTCAGGTCGAAAAGAATCTTCGGCCTGCAGCATTCAGCGAAACACCGCTTGCAATCCGTTTCAAATCAGCGAAGCGGGGCAACGTAGCTGCGCAGGAATTAAGCAGCTACTGCACAGAAAAGCTTCTCGTAATGGTCACAAACTGATAGCTGCCTTGCATTCACAACTCAAAAAGCGCTTGGATAAAAGCCTCAATTCAAAGCAAGTAGGAATCTGTTTCAATGGCACGCGGTTTGCAAATCTGAGCGGCGTAGGCGGATAGTATCGTTCGAGTTCCCATTGCGGCAGTTCTAAGAAACAAAGTCGCGTTGGAACTCACTTCACCACAAATTTCCTCCCCCAACCGCCACTGCAGGTTTAACGAGCACCTGCACTCTAGTTTCACTTCAGTTTGTCCCGAACATCCTGCGCTAAGAATGCGCACACTACTTTGGAAACTTCACCATGGAAATCCAAAACAAGTCAACTTCCCTATGGGGAAATTTTTTTAAGCTATCGATGCCTCAAATCCGTGCGTTCCACATGTCGTGGTTTGCATTCTTCCTTTGCTTTTTCGCCTGGTTTGGAATCGCGCCGCTCATGGCAGTGGTTCGAGAAGAGCTGTCGCTCACAAAAGCACAAGTTGGCTGGTCGATCATCGCGTCGGTTGCCGTAACCGTACTGGCCCGCTTGGCCATCGGTTGGTTGTGTGACCGCTTTGGCCCCAGGCTCACTTATACTTGGCTACTCATATTGGGATCGCTTCCAGTAATGGGAATTGGATTCGCCCACGATTTCCAAACGTTCTTGATCTTCCGCCTATTGATAGGCGTGATCGGTGCCTCGTTTGTCATCACGCAATACCATACATCGGTAATGTTTGCACCCAATGTTGTTGGAACTGCTAATGCAACTTCAGCCGGTTGGGGCAATTTGGGAGGTGGTGTAACACAATTGGTGATGCCGCTTGTGTTTGCACTGTTTGTCACCGTTTTGGGCTTTAGCGAAGCCGTCGGCTGGCGAGCATCCATGGTCGTAGCGGGAACAGTCTGTTTCTTAACCGGTATTGCTTATTACCGACTCACTCAAGATGCACCAGATGGAAACTTCAAAGAATTGCGTGCACAAGGAAAGCTGCCCTCCACGAAGAAGACTAATGGCGAGTTTTTGGCTGCGTGTCGTGATTATCGTGTTTGGGCATTGTTTGTGATCTATGGATCTTGCTTTGGCATCGAGCTTACGATCAACAACATCGCAGCTCTCTATTTCATCGATTACTTCGGGCTCGGGCTAACTGCGGCAGGTGCGATGGCGGCATCGTTTGGGCTGATGAATCTGTTCGCTCGCACTTTGGGGGGGATCTCCGGCGACAAGTTTGGAGCAAAGTGGGGACTGCAAGGACGACTCACCTGGCTATTCATCGCACTGTTCTGCGAAGGTATCGCGCTGATGTTTTTCTCGCAGATGACCGCTCTGGCCGTTGCGATCCCAGCGTTAATTGTTTTCAGCCTGTTTGTGCAAATGTCTGAGGGTGCAACTTATTCTGTTGTGCCTTTTGTCAACAAAAAGGCTTTAGGGGCCGTTGCAGGGATAGTGGGCGCGGGAGGAAATGCAGGAGCGGTCGCGGCTGGATTCTTGTTTAAGAGTTCTATCGCCTGGCCGACTGCGTTGCTGATCTTGGGTGGGATGGTTACCGCCTGCTCATTCCTGGCATTTACGGTGCGGTTCAATACCGAAGCGGAAACTGAAGCCAAAGAAGAGTTTGCGGCAGCAGTCCAAAAGAAGAAACTTGCTACGCCTACTAGCCCTGAGGCAATGCCCGAACCTGAGTTGGAGCCTGTCCTTAATGCCTAGTATCTGGCTCACAATTGCTGAGTGCCGCTTAGGTAAAGTTTCCCACCGTTAAGAACGTAACTGCAAGCATCATTGGCAAATGCCGATAACCTTATAGAACTCTGCGCGTGGCCAGTTCTTGGTAATGACTTAGCTGTCTCCAACAGCCAACCGCAATGGCGGGAGTTTGGTCGAATGTCAGTACGGATACTGACATGAACCTTGAGATTTAAGACTGAACAATAGCATCCAAGAGGACATACGGACATGTCCAAGTCATACTGCACTCACTTTCTCGCTTCACTGCTTGTTTTGATTGGAGCGTACTCATCTCATGCAGATGAGCATCTTGTAGAGCCTCTCGATATTTTGGCTGATCCTTTCGTAAAGCAGGAAGGATCGCTAGTAAGTTTTCTGTCAGACCAGTGCTGTGACTGCGGAGACACTGTCTCCTGTGGAGACGGTGTTGACTGTGGCTCGGCAGTCGGCAAGAAAGACAATCCCAGTCCGTGCTTAATTTCGCACAAGGGGTTGTTTTACGCCAACGATTTCAGTTACCTGAATGATCCCTGTTACAAAGGTAGCTGTCTCGGCGACTACTTAAAGCTCATGCCGGTGGCTGGCGGCGACTGGGGAACACTTGACTTCGGCGGACAACTTCGCCTTCGCTACCACCATGAGCGAGGTATGGGACAGTCGGGTAGGCTCAGCCGATTTCAGGCAACCGAGACCGAATTCGTACTCACTCGTTTGAGGCTCTACACCAACTGGAAAGTCAACGATCGACTGCGCATTTTCACCGAGGCCATTCTCGCCGAAGCATCCGATGACGGTGGCAACTATATTCCCCGTGGCATCGACCGCAACTATGGTGATTTTCTGAACCTATTTGCAGATTTGAAAGTTACAGATGGAATAACGGTCCGCATCGGGCGCCAAGAACTGCTTTACGGCAATCAGCGATTGGTATCACCACTCGACTGGGCCAATGTTCGACGAACTTTTGAGGGCGTGAAGATCATAACCACCTCAGGTGATTGGGCAGTTGATGGTTTTTTTACTCATCTAGTACCAGTGGTCCCCAATGTGTTGGACGAGGCAGACTACGACCAACCGTTTTACGGATGCAATGTCGCCTATAGCGGATTCGAAAATTTCACCGTAGAGACCTACTACTACGGCTACGACAATGAGAACCCCGCTGGAGCTGCACCCGGCTCCGGAGACTTTTCAATTCATACCGTTGGTATGCGCATCAATGGTGGAATCGATGACTGGTTGTTCGAGATGGAGGGCGGACCACAGTTTGGACGGCAAAGTGGATTGGGTCTCGATCACGATGCAGGCTTTTGCACCTGCGGATTGGGCCGCAAACTTGGTCCCTCGATACCGTGGTCACCGGTTCTATGGTTCTACTATGACTACGCCTCCGGCAACAACGTTGGCGGCGATTTCAACCGCTTCAACCAACTGTTTCCACTCGCCCATAAATACTTTGGATTCATCGACGCGGTACAACGCAGCAACATCGAATCGCCGAATATCCTGCTGACCATGAAGCCAAGCAAGAAGCTCAGCCTGCTCCTCTGGTACTGGCACTTGATGAGCAACCAAGATACCGACATCGTGCCTGCAATTGGCGGTACTCCACCGCAAAGCACAACGAGCAAGGACCTAGGAGACGAACTAGACATCATTGCTAGGTATCAAATAGCACCTCGATCAAACATCCTCTTCGGCTGGTCCCACTTCTGGCGCGGCAACAAAATCCTGGCTCCAAATGACGCAGACTTCTTCTATTCGCAATGGGAGCTGAACTTCTAGCAAGCAGAAGAGGACATGGCTTTTTGCGCAAATGTGCGACCTCTTTGCGATTCTTTTGCATGAGACCAAAGAGTCATCGGTGAATTTCTTCTCCGCTGGAATCTGTCAAGGAGGTGTACGTTCAGGAAACCTCCTTCAATAGGCGCGAAGACCATCCAACGAGCGACTTGGATGTTATCGAATCGTTGGCAATTTGGGAACTTTCTTGACTTAGGTTCGCCAACATCGCAGCTCAAACTGATTGCTAGGTCAGTAGTGTCCTGACCAAGATACTCCTGCGGTCCGTCAGACCACTCAAGAGTTAGAACCGTGAAACGCGTTGATGGCGGCGGTGATGCCCACCTCAGCTGGTAACGGCGACTTGGTGCATCCCGGAGGGCGGGAGCGTTACCACAGATCGCTCCCACCGCCCCAAATCCTGCGAATTCGGGGCCGATTCTATGACGGATTTGGTACCTTTGTTTAATTCCACCCATTTATATGTCGAGCCCCAGTTCAAGCTGCCCTAAACCCACTCTGAAACACCTCGTACTGGGTCCGAAACTCGATCGGTGGCGACCGCAGAAAATTTCGATACGTATCAAGCCAGGGGAGCTCTTCTTGATGATGGCTGCTGGAAAGCTCTCCAGCAGCCATTTTTTGTGCCCCGACCGTCGCCATATCTGCAAGCATGTCAAAGGGTTGGCGAAATTCCGGCGTCAGCTCGCCATTCGCCCAAAACGAGTTCGATAGTACGAATTCCAGCAGACGGCGTTTCTCACTCGCCGATTGCTCGGCGAACAGGTCGGCAGCTCGATTGCCTGATCCTGATGCAGGTGCAAACGCATTGACCGGCCAAGGTCATTGTCATGCGACTTGGCCCGGAAGATCCGTGCACATTCCTCATGCAGCACACCCTCGGCTACAAGCTCATCGACAGATCGCCCCGGTTCAAAGGCAGGGTTGAGTTGCAGCAGAGGCTCTGGCCAGAGAAGCCCCTGGGAAAGTTCTTGCTCGACCCGTGTTCGAACATGCTCATCGGCAATCCGGACAAAGCTCTTCGTGTAGTCCGCGTAATCGGCGATGACATGTCGGTGGACATCAAATGCGTCCATGTTTGTCAGGCTCGTTTTCTATTCTTGGGTTTTTCGTCCGTCGCCTCTACATCACGAAGAAAGTTCTCGAGATCCTTCTTCAGGAACAGCCGATAGCCGTTCATTGGGTTTCGTTTCGTTGGAATTTTGCCCGATTCAGACCACTTTCGAAGAGTCGTTTGGGATACGCCCAAGATTTCAGCAGTCTCAGCAGTCTTTACATACTCTGAAAGCTTTTCCATGCGTCATCGCCTTCGTTTTGCGAGTGCCTAATGTCACGTCGACCTGGGCGAATTCGTGTTCCCCGTTACGTGCACAGGAGTGAAACTCCGAGGGGACTTAGAACCTACGTAGGACGATGAAGCCGAAGCGTCGTAGAGTCAGGCTTGAGAGGCCAGCAAGGGTTCGACCAGTAATGGACCGGGAGTATACGCTAAGCGACCACTTCAGCAAGTTCGGCTGGAATTCGCAGCGGTCGGAGGTGTCCGCTCTTGAATTTTTCTTGAGTCAAAGCAGTCGGAGACACCAAACAGAGCCATAACCGGCTTCTCTGTAAGAACTTATAGTCCGCAACCGAATCTTTCGGTTGCGTGCTGGTAATATTTGATATCTCAAAGTCCAGCAACTACACTGTAGACTACGAGTGCCCAGTGCTGCCACATGATTGTGGGCTCTGGCAAACCGAACGTAATTGAGAATATCTAACCTTGCCCAGGATGACTGGCGCATTGTCAGGAATTAGGGGTTGGCGGCCTAAAAATAACCGGGAACTTGTAGGTAAACGGGCCTCCAGAAAAAAAATTCGCAGTCTGCTTGTTTTGTCTCTCGTGACAGACGACAAGACAATAACGTCTGCGTCGTCAAGAGAAATGTGCCGCCGAATTACCAACGTAGGATAACGCCGAGTGAGGATACACTGTTTTCACTCGTGGCGACGTCCGCAACAAAGAAGAGAGAACTGAACTAATGAAACGCTCGATGTTAGCCGTCCTGACCTTACTTGTTTTTTCTTGTGGTCCCCTTCACGCATCGATAACACTCAGGGGCGACGACGACAGGATCGAGAGCATAACCGATTTGAGCATCGATGGAGTCGTGTATGATGCGACGTTCCATCATAATATCAGCCCCAATGATCTTTTGGCTCTATACCCGAATGGTGAGCTGCCGTTTGCTGACAACTCGACTGCGACGCTGGCAGCGGAGGCGATCCGCGCGGCAGTTGCAGCAGCGGCGATTACACCGAATAACGGTGGTCTTAACACGGCGTATTATTACGTCGGCTTTGGCGATTTTTCGGACGGGACGTATAAAGCGGTTTTGGATCGAGAAATCGGGTTGCCAGGCTCTTACGAATTCAACAACCTCCAGAATCCCAGTGCTAGTGGGTTGGCGAATGCGATGCCGAACAACCAGGCGCTGGTGCATTTCGCCCCCGTCCCCGAGCCCTCAACCTTCAGCATGCTGGCATTCTGTGGGATCGCGATGGCGGGATACAGTCGACTTCGACGACGTCGCAAGTAACGGACAGCCGACCGAGACCGTTATTAATCCACTTTTTCCAACGCTGCACGTACATGCCAATGCGGATGGGATCCGCACCTTGCTCATAAAGCTGGCGTACGCGAACAAAGCTCTTCTCTATCGTCACTGACCAGCGGCCAAAAGCCGAAGCCAGTTACCACGCCACTGTTTAAGTTTTCCCAGCACGGCACTAGCGGTGCGTGGGTCAGTAAGCTATTGCCCAGAACGGCAGAAATCGTCGACGACCTGTGCTTTGTTCGTTCTCTACATACCGAAGCAATCAATCACGATCCGGCAGCCATGTTGCTACAGACGGGACACCCGCAGCCGGGACGACCAAGTTTTGGAACGTGGGCTAGTTATGGCCTGGGAATAGCCAGCAAGTGTGCTCTGGGGACCAAACAACCTCCAAGTCACGAAGACTTTCCAGCGAGACGCTCAACGCGTCTGCAAGCTCTTCGAGCCGAATCTCTGGTGTCTCTTTGAGCAGGTTTCGGTGAAGATCCTCTATCTGATAGCACTGCATGGAACCCGAATTAGTGGCAGGGCGCATTTGCCGCAGCATTAGCCCCGAGTTCTGTCCTGAATCTGAAAAAAGATCAGACTTCGTAAACTCGAGCTTTGCCAGAATGTCATCCAGGTCGCAGCCAGCATGACAGTGCATAAGAACTCTGCCATCCTCGCCCTCGTTAATCGAAAGGCTGGGGCTAGTGTCATTGTGTGCCGGGCAGTGAGCACTGAAGCCAGTCCCGGCTCTGAACGATTTGGAAAGTCTCGAAAGAACCAATTCGAGAGTGTTTCAAACACCGATTCAGTACCGAGTCCAGGTCCACCAGGTTCCTCGACGAGTGCTAACGCAAACCTCTCAGATGTGATGTCTTCCGTTGCAATAAGCGGGGAATGGCAGATCGCATCAATCGCATCCTCGTCTTGTAGCCATGATTCACCACTCCAGACTTCCGTGAAAAAATCATACGTGTGATGCTGCTCTGGTGAACTACTTGCAGTTGATGTGAACACTCTGAGGGAGAAGCGTCTTGCCAAGTGCCGGCCATTTCCTTTGCACAAAACGGAATGACCGCAGGACGTTTGGCCATCTTCGCGACAAGGGGGTGGAATCGTTATACTTCTGGTTCCGTAGGTGTCTTCCCGTTGACGGGGGACCCTGGAGGCCAACAAAAGTATTTTGCGCTGGTCCAATCCATACACGAATCCAATGAATGTGGCTGCTTATCATGAAACACGTCCAGCAAAGACAATCCGTTATTAGCTACTTTCCGTCTCGGATCGGAGTTGCCTGGTTTATAGTCGTTACCGTGGGAGTTCCTGGGTTTGCGGCAGAATCATTACGTGAGGTCGAGCAATTTCCGCTACCGCAAGTCCGCTTGCGTGACGGGATCTACCGCGACATTCAGAAACGTTCCGCCGAGTGGATGCGGGCAATCGATCCGGAACGCGTACTGCATCTGTTTCGCTTGAATGCCAAACTTCCTACTGATGTCAAGCCACTGGGAGGCTGGGAATCGGAAGGTCATGTTTTGCGAGGCGCCTTTGGTGGGCATTACCTCTCGATTTGCTCGCAACTTTACGAAGCCACAGGCGACCCGACGTTCAAACAGCGCGTGGATGTGGTAGTCGCAGGGTTGGCCGAGTGTCAGCGTGCACTGGGTGAGAGCGGCTACCTGTGTGCTTACCCGGAATCGTCGTTCGATTATGCGGAAGCCGGTGAACCGGGTCGGCAGGGGATTTCCAGCGTGCCGTTTTACACGGTCCACAAGATCATGGCCGGGCTGGAGCAGGCGCATCGGCGCTGTAACAGTGATCTGGCACTGAAGGTTCGCCTCGGAATGGCTCGCTGGACGGCAAAACGCACGGCACGGCTTGCATACGATCACATGCAACAGTTCCTCAATATCGAACATGGCGGCATGCTCGAAATGCTTCTGAATCTGTATGAGGAAACAGGCGACAAGGAGTTCCTGGACACCGCAACGCGGTTCGAGCACAAACGCATCTTTGACCCGTTACTGGGGCGCGATGATTCGATACTCCTGCATCTGCACGGCAACTCGACCGTCCCTAAAATCCTTGGGGCGACACGGGCCTACGAACTACTCGGTGAGCCACGTTACCGACAATTGAGCGAGTTCTTCTGGGACGCGGTCGTCAAGACACGCTCTTACGTAACCGGAAACTCCACCAACCGCGAACACTGGGGGCACCGCAGCAAGCTTGCCGATGAGTTGAGCGTGTCGACGACAGAATCGTGCGTTGCCCACAATATGATGAAGCTGACCGGGCGCATGTTTCAGTGGGAGCCGCGCGCGTCATTGATGGATTACTACGAACGGACAATGTTCGGCCACATTCTTGCCACTCAGCATCCGGAGAGCGGGGCAACGATGTGGTATCTGCCGCTCGCATCCGGCTACTGGAAATGGTACGCCAGCTATATCCATCTGTGCTGCACCGGGACGTTGAACGAGTCGTTCGCAACGTTTGGCGAGAACGTCTACTACCACAATCCTTCGAGTCTGTACGTCACACAGTTTGTCGCCTCGGAATTGTCGTGGCCAGAGAAGGGGTTGACGCTGATTCAGGAAACGGACTTCCCCGAGTCGGGCGCAATGACGTTCACATTCAAACTCGACAAACCCGTCGATCTACAGTTGATGCTGCGATACCCAGGGTGGGCCACGGCCGGCGGAAGCCTGACGCTGAATGGCGAACAACAGGCATTCCCGAATCGACCAGGTTCATTCCACGCGATCAAACGCCAGTGGCAAAACGGTGACACGCTCCAGGTCCAGTTTTCAATGCCCTTGCGCGCCTGGCCGATGCCGGATGATTCCAACCAGATCGCGTTTCTGGCTGGGCCTGTAGTGCTTGCCGGGCGACTTGGTACAGCAGGCCTTACTTCGGAGATGATTGCTGGCAGCGTGAACCCGCACGATTATCGCCCAATTGACGCGCCGTCGCTGACAAGTCTCGTGGGCGATGAGGCAACCCAAAGCGTCAGCGAGGGATCGTCGTCACCACGCGAGCCCCTCGCTGACACTTCGGATTACCAGTCCAGCTCATTCAATCTTGTTACTGGTCTATTGACGCCAGTCGACGGTAAGACTTTGTCCTGGAGAATCGGCGGACAGGGGCGAGACATCGAACTTGTTCCGCTCTATCGCCTGCATGGAGAGCGCTATGCCGTCTATTGGAAAAGCCAATCAGAGGATGACCTCGCAGACAAGGAAGACAAAGAGATTCCGGCGGCATCGATCTATCGAACAAAGCTGCCGACGAATGGTCGCGTGGATCTAAGAACTCGAGTCGATCTGCCTGCGTCGATGAATCTGGCCGGAAAGAATCTTATCGACTGTCTGGACCCGGACTACGGATATCGACCGCGCCGGGCCATCAACCTGATCCGGCAGGGCGAAAAGATCCAGGCCTCCTACGACGGGTGCTTTCCGTATCACGACCTGGGTAGGTGCTGGGACGCGTTGCTGCGACTGGAAGGCGCGACCGATTACCGGATCCCACCGGGTATCGAGGCGTCCCTTCTGGAGACGACGAAACAGTATTTCGACAATCCACTGCACGTAATGGTCGATCCCGATCCGGAAAAAGCCCGAGTGGATCAGCACTCCTTCCGCGAGCACCTGTTGACTTTGAATGAACTGATTCGAAATCGCGAATCCACATGGGCTCGAGAGAAGTCGACTCAAATGATCGAGTCCATCCTGAGCGGCCGAACGCCGCACAAACATCCCGATCATATCCTCTCTGGGCGGATGATCGAGGCGCTGATCTGGAACTTCGAGATCACCGGCAATCCGGATGCACTGCGACTGGCTCAGCGTTACGCGGAATCGCATCTCGACAACGTGACAAATCCGGAAGGCACGATGCCACTGAAGAAAGGCCACACGCACTCTTATCTCGGTACACTGCGCGGGCTGCTGTTGTACGGCGAATTGACACAGCAACCAAAGTACATTGACCGCGTGCTGAAGACATATCGCAACGGCGTTACTCAGCAGATCATCACGCGCTCTGGATTCACCGCGCACGACATTGGCGGGCCTTTGGGCGAAACCGGATCAGGCAGCGATGTAGTGCAGCTTGCACTTTGGCTGGCCATACGCCACGGTCAGGTGGATCTGTTTGACGATGTGGAACGAATCGTGCGCGCACGCCTGCTGCCATCACAGGTGATTCACACCCCTAAGCTAACTCCTCGCAACGATGGCAAATCCGGGCCGGTGTATGACCTGACGTCGCCCCCCGACCAGCCGCTCGAAACTACGGCAGATACGTTTCGCAATCTCGAACAGCGGATAATCGGTGGCTACGGAGGTTGCCATCGACAACCACACGGCTGGAAGACCGTTACGACCGACGTCACAGCTGCGAATATCCAGACACTGCTCGACGTTCACCAGCATACTGTCCTGCGGGAACCGGGAGCGATGCGCGTACTGTTCCACTTCGACTACACTGACGAGACGATTGAAATCCGGTCCGTGCGCACCGTGGGAGCCCGTGTCAACATTCGCCTGAGCAAACCGAGGAATCTGTTGTTGAGAATCCCCGCCTGGACACCCCGAGATTCCGTTCAAATTGAAGTCGCCGGCCAACGCGTCCTTCCCGAATGGCAGGGACAGTTTGTCTTCCTCTCGCGTGATTTGTTCCCCGCTCAAATCACGCTAAGATATGCACTACCGCTCCACGAGGAATCGGAAACGATTGCCGGAACGAAGTACGAACTCCTCTGGCGTGGAGATGAGGTCATCGGAGTTCGGCCTAACGACATGGTGCTGCCATTTTACCCCACGTGGCCCGACGATCTCAAAATATCCGCTCCCTGACACAACAGAAATAATCGCCAGGCAGAATCGAGTGATAGCATGAACACCGTGCAGTTTCGCGCGATCGACTTGCTTGCCTTGAGCCGCCTCATCGCGACTTTTGTCATATTCGTTGCGGCGATTCCAATGGTTACCGCCCAGGAGAAGAAAGCGAGAAAGGAACTGGAGACGGCAGAAGCCGTTGCAGCTCGGGTTGTGCGTGATTGCTTCAAGTGGGTGCTGTGCCCCTACATGGCCAATGACAAAATTTCACCGAACTCGTGCTTTTGTTCGTGCTCATCCTCTGTAACTGAGGTGGCAGAGTGCGAGATCCACCGCAAAACACGATGGTTTTGGTCCGCTTCAAGGTCATGTGATTTAAGAAGTGAGTTTGAATATAAGTGAGTTTCTGATAAGTAGATTCAGCGATTTGCCGACTTTTATAACGCTCTTCTTGTTTCTCCAGCACGTAGCCAAGAAAATTGTCGAGATTGAAAATGCTTTTGTCTTGTGTTTCTATCAATCCAACTTCGTCTAATTTATCGCGAAATTCTTGTGAGAGCCGGTTAACCTGCTTCATCACTTCTTCATCTGGCTCAGCGCCATGCATGTTTAGCTGACTCAAGATCATTGAGCATTTTCTCAAACGCTTCCAATCTTACGGGATGGTCAACTTCGTCCTACCAACAGCAAAGTTAACAGAGCCATTCCAGCATTATATTTACGTTCCATCAACGGCAAGCAATGACCACAAAAAGATAATTGCAACGTTCCTCCAAGATTCCCCAATCGACTGTGAGAAGCAATCGAGCAAAGCAGGATAGTTACAGGAAAACGGTTCGTCTTCTTCGTTGTTACGGCTTGTTGTGACTGACATACCTTCAAGCCACTCCTATTGCGGAGATGAGGATAGAGACGGCGGCATTTGGCAACCTGAGAAGGTGCTGAGTGTCGTCGTTTTCTTTTGCTTGTCCAATTCCAAAGAGAAAACCAGAGAATAAAAAACAAAGATCAGTAAAAAGGATGGGAAAACTCAACCTAACAATCAGGTTTCGCCTAGAGAAACGAGGATCGGGAAATTAAAATGAATCCCCGTCGGCAATATCAACTCACGGCAATGACAACTCACGTTGACGGCCGCAGACTCATTGATCCACGCCGCAAAATCCAATCCATCACCGCAAGCATTCATTCTCGCAGCCAGCAACCCAAAAGGAATAGATCATGGTCGATTCGGAAACCACCCCCGAACCCCCATCAAAAGAAGAGCTCCGATTAGCCATGAAAGCATTTCGTAAACGCCTCAAGTTGACTCGCTTGGATGACGAATCTGGCATGGGCTACGGTGCCACCTCCTCTGGTCAAAAATCTGGCATCGTTGCCATCACTCCCCCCAATCAGTTTCCCAAAACCGTCTGGCAGGAACTGGCAAAACAGGGAAAACTCAAACACGACCGCGGTGGACTTTATTCACTCGTTGAATCGTAAGCAACAGTACACAGGAATCCCAACTGTTTTCCAGTTGGAAAAAACTCTGGAATGTAGGGACTTGTCCGACCAACCATTCCCTAATTAGCGTCCTTGACACGGTATGGTTGGTCACCGATGACAACAATGACTTGGCCCGCGGGCTGACGCATCTCAAAGGGCTGACTAAGCTGGAGCATCTCGG
>MDTE01122122.1_pt1 | contig 13958 bp, 1 predicted proteins | sample 811231 | NCBI WGS metagenome assembly MDTE01 (sample SAMN05326651, study PRJNA326480) | marine metagenome | isolation source: seawater | place: Indian Ocean: Red Sea | collected 2010 | reverse complement strand
TTTGTAAATCGCCGGTAACAGTTATGGTTATTACTCCGAAGCAATCTTCCGTATGGGGCGGAAAGCCCTCCTGCCAGACTTGCTCAGCAACAACGTCCAACGACTTACTTCCTCCCCCATCTCTATAGTTAAACTTCTGAATAGCATAGGGAGCGCCCACAACCATGTAGTCACCATCTACAGCGACAGAGAAACCTATGCCCTCTCCATGTCTCTGATCCAATGGTGTTGCGATTGGGGACTTGGGGGGCTGACTCAAAGGAAGATTATCTCCCGCACCAAGTGCAAACAATTTATCCTTATTCCAACCCGTCTGAATTTCATTGGGTTCCCAGTATGTTTCGCTCAATCTAGGCCAAGCGTAACCGCCAACCTGACTTTCTACAGTGCCATCGGGCTGTACGGGCGTACCTATACCACTCATCACCTCCTTGGTGGACTGACCGCCGGAAGCAGGTGGAGCACCTATATATAAGCCTATGTTATTTGTATCTGATGCCATCTATAAAAATCCTTCTTATTTGCCACCAGTAACCCTATTTGGTCTCTTGCTTAGTTGATCATTAACAAGGTTCTTCACATGGTCACCTAGAGCCTCTGTAATAGCATCGGCAAAACCGGGAACATCAATTCCGCCCAATGTCAGCGGACCCTCAAAACTAATGTTGCAAGTCATTTCCAATCCATTCAAAGTGCTAGCAGCAGTGTTAAACATTGTGGCAGCGGAACTAAGTCCCGCCACAAATGCATCAAGTCCAGATGCGCCAACAGCACCAGCAAACGAACTAGTAAAGTTATCCAAAACGGGCTTCAATGAACTACCAATACCCTGCCCCATCATGTTCCCAATAGCGGGAGCCTGATTAACAAGGGCTTCAGCTATACCAGCACCATCTACATTAATTCCACCATTACCATTACTCTTAACAGGACCGTTAGTAGAACCATGCTGTAAATACTGTACCAGCCCGCCCTTATTATAACCCTGAATTCCGCCCCTATTTAAACTTTTCATAAATCCGGCGCCATATTTACTAACAGCACCCTTGGACATAATAAATTCACCGGGTGTTAACATGGCGGGAACAGTATCAGAACCCATAGAAGGAATAGATCCACCCATAGCTCGCCACACTGGATCGCGCCTTGGATCAACTCGGAGGGGCGGCTGCTGCTGCTGCTGTGCTGGGTAGTTTGCGAACATTTTTTTGATTGCCTGTTCTGGTGTCATTCCAGCGGGTGAGGAGGGGAATTGGGGTCTTGCGGGATCTATAAAGCCTTCAGGAAGTTCCCCGCCGAAAGTTTGCTCGTATCCGCCGGGATTAACGATTCTATCCATAACTCCTCTACCAGCCTGCCTGACTGATTCCGGCACCATGCCCCCGATAGCTCCTCCGATAGCCGCACCTGCTTGCGCTCTTCCGCCCCTAGTACTAACTAAATCTCTAACTTCACCCTTCATTTGCGCAGCTTGAAATCTTTGATTTACAGCCTGAAGTCTCGTCTCTTGTCTTGCTATCGCCTTGTCTATTCCAGCCGTGGCTTTACCGGCACTCTTTAGCTTATCCCTTCTAGCCCGCAACTTGGCAAGTGTCTGCCGAATTTTAGCAACGGTTTTACCGTGCTTTATACTAGCTCTTTGTGCCGCTTTATGTCTTCTGGTGGGTTTTCCCTTGCTGTCCGTGGCGCTAATTTCTCCAGTTATTCCAGCTTGCAATCTCATTGCAGCCCTAGAGACAGTGGTGTAATCTCTTAGGTATTCTGGGAGACCCTTTTGATATGCCGTCAATTCCCCCGGACCAAGAGGTCCGGTGCCCAACAAGGGAGGCGCCCCAAACGGGAAGGATGAAAGAATATCTTCCTTCTTTCCTAGTGCCTTTTGAGAAAACTGTATTTTTCCTGCGCTGGCAGACGCTATCATTCCTTCAGATAGAAGATTTTGCAATGATCTTGCACTACTCATAACAGCCGGGAAATATTTCTCAGTATCGCCACCACCGGCTATATCTCTGAAAGCACCTCTCCATTTTTTAGGAACTTTATTGAATGGAGTGTTAGATATTCTATCCTTAATAATTTGACTTATTTTTCCGGGGCTATAGATGTTGGCTGTTCCGCCAGCCGCCGAAGCTCCAGCAGAAATTGCCCCTCCCAAGTTTGCAGGGGCAGCCGCCGTTCCGGGTGGCGTGACTGCGGCGGCTCCTCCCGTCGCGGCTGCTTGCGCCGTCGTCGCCGTCTGTGGGCTTGATCCAGTCATAGGCCCACCACTCGGAGCAAACGGGTTAGCGACTTCATTCGGCGCGTCACCCTGCTGCGTCTCTGTCGGGTCTTCTTTCTTTTTGGCGCCTTCTCTAATCCAATTTGCGGTTGCACTCAAAGAAGCTATGCTTAAAACATTCGATAGCCACTTGACTGGCTTACTCCCCACTATCCTCCCGAACAAAGTCTTTTGCTTTTCCTTCGCCCCTTTCTCCCCATCCTTACTCTTCTTGCTGGCCGCTTCTTCCTCTGACTTCCTTGCTGCGGCTTCTTCCTCTGCCTTTTTTGCTGCTTCTTCAGCTTCTTTGGCCTTTTTTCTCGCGGCGGCGGCGGCCTCGTCTGCGGCCTGCTTTTCTTTCGCGACTTCTGCATCTGCTCTCGCCTTGGCTTCGGCTTCCGCCTGTTTTCGTGCAGCAACAGCAGCTTCCTCAGCTTTTTGTCTCGCGGCGGCCTCTGCGGCGTCTGCCTCGGCTTTTTGTCTCGCGGCTTCTGAATCTGCTCTCGCCTTGGCTTCGGCTGCGGCATCTTTCACCACAGATTCATCAAGGAATTCGGTGGCGTCTTTATTTCTTGTTGCTGTGTCCGCTGCTACTTCGTCACTTTTTGCATTCGTCTCTTTTGCTTTGTTTAATTTGTTTCTTATGTTGTTTTCTGCTGCGGCATTCTTATTAGCCTCTTGTTCTATTGCTTTCTGTTCATTTAATTTTTTAGTTTCTGCGGCTCTCTGTCCCCCGCGAATTCTTCTCGCCTTAGTTAAGAATAGCTTTTGAGCAGCCGCTTCTCCCTGACCCCACTGACTTGGCGGCTTACCGTTAGCACCCTCTACCGCGCTCCAATTTTTCACGCCCTTCGGAGGTGTAGGTGTGCCAATTTGACTTTCAATATCAGCCTTCAATGCTCTCCAATTCGTCTCAGTGCCCTTTTTCCCACCTTTGATAGCACTCCCGCCCTTGTTATTCGACAATCCACCTTTTGGAATCTTCGTGGTGGACATTAAATCTGTAGGAGCTTCCGCCTCAGTCTTTTTTGCCGCCTTGGTGACATCGTCTGCTGCCTTTTTAACCTGCGCCCTTGCCTTGGAATCTCGTAGTTTTAGGGCCGCAGCGTCTGTAACAGTTGGGCCACCAACCTGTTTCAAATCTGCTGGTGCAGCTTCAGAGAGAATCACTTTCTCAGGCTGTGATTGTTCTATGAGTTTTTGTGTTTGCGCGTCTGCTTTAGCTTTAGGTTCGACATGAGTAAGCTTTAGCATTTCCCCCGCTTTTACTGGCTCGACTGGCGCTGGCTTTGCTGGCGTTGCTGCTGGCTTTGGTTGTGGTGCTGGTGCTGCGGCAGGAGCGGCTGTTCCACCCCCTCTTCCTAGTCCACTCGTCTTCTTAAAAGGATCGAAAGATGGATCTGTCGAGGAGCCTTTCTTATAAGGCTCTCTACCTGAAGCAAGACTCCTGTTGTATCTGTCTACTAATGGTCCTCCTTTCTTTAGAGTCTCAGCCTCAGTCAATCGTCTCATGACTAGCGGATCGCCGCCCCTGTCGGGATGGTGTTTTTTCTGGAGCGCTTTGAACCTTTTTTTCAGTGTAGCCACAGCATCAGCACTAAGCGGCTTACCGAACTTAGGCCCACCCGGCCTATATTGAGGAAGACCCGCAATATCATACAGAGTATTTCTTGGGTCTAGAATGAACTCTGCTTCTGCGATCCTGACTGGATCGCCCTCGTACCTAGCTCTCGCCTCCCCTAGCTCCGCTTCAAATTGCTTTACCTGCGCCTCAGTCGGATCAACACCCTCAAACCGCCCCCGTCTCCGAGTACCCTTTGTAGTACCCTTTGCTTTTTTTGACTTTGCCTTTTGTGCATTCATTCCTTCTATCGTTTTATCAACAGCCCTCTGCCTATCCTTGGCATCTTTAATCCTGTCAATTCTCTCCATCCTCGCTTTCAGCTTCTCGGCCTTACCCTTATTAGCTTTTAGCCATTCCGTTCGACTGAGGCCATCGGGATTAAGCCTCTTATTTCGAAGCACTTCTTTAAACAACTGCCTTGCTTCTTTTGAATATTTTTTCCCCGTTCCACTCGCAGCAGTGTCGGTCGTCTTCTTATTTTTACCCTTTTCAGCCCTGTTTTGAGCACCTTTCTTTGTCTTGTTTATATTATTAACGGTTTCCGCAGCAGCCTTGTTAGCAGCCGCTGGACTGTCGGCACTGGCAACCTTAGCTCTCCCAGACTTGAATCCCTTTCCTAGACCAACACCAGCAAAACCTCCACCCATCAAGCCGCCCATCATGATAGCATCCATTAAACCCGAATCCCAAGGATGATCAGGATCAACTCCAAATTCTCGCATTACTTGATTCTGAGCAAGTCTGTCTGCCCCACCAGCCGCAGCGCCAATAGCAGCACCTTTTGCAACAGCCAATGTCCCTTCGCCCGCGATCCGTGCATAGACCTTGCCTGCCCCCCCACCAAACTTTCCAGCCCCTTTCAATTTCGCCAGTTTACTCAGTGCTCTAACACTCGTTCCACCGCCAATTTTACTCGCCGCTCCAAAAGTAATCGCATCCAATAACGCACTAACCGCAGTAGCACTAACCGCACCTTTAATTTGATCGCCGCTATTTCGCCATTCCCGCATAGCAAGTTCAAATACTTTTTGTTCGTCTTCGGCGTTGTACGGTTTTCCAGACTCTTTTATCACCGCCAAATAGTCCTCTTTTGCCTTATCCGCTATCTTCTGTCGCCCCTCCTCCATAAATCCTACCAGCCCCAAACTCCCGCCAACTATCGCACCCGCGCCCATAGTAGCCCCAGCCCCAGCCGCAGCCGCACTAGCTCCAGTAGCTGCTGTTAGACCAGCGGTTCCTCCTATAGCAGAAGCTCCAGCACCCGCTGTGCCAATCGCTAAAGCAACAGTCCCCGCCATCCTTCCGACTCCTTCAGCACCCTCAAATCCTTTGGAAGCTTTTCCAACAAGTTTATCTTCGGCTCTTTGAATGGCGCCCACGGTATCTGTACCCGCCGCCAAGTCAATTACCGAACCTCCCACTTTCGCCATAGTTCCAACAATACCCTTGGCTGTACCGGCAGCAAAAGCTCTAACCGTTTCCATCGCCCCACGGTCCCCGGTAAATTCACCTCTCTTAAATGTCTGATAACCTTCCGCAAAACTTTGCGGTCCTTTACCAAGCTGATTTGCACCAAGTACACCACTCTTGCCTGTGGAAACTCCCTTTACCTTACCCGGCGATGCTTGAGGATTTTTCGCTTTTGCATCTAGGTATTGTCTTAACGCTTTATCATCGGTTTTTAACCCTACATTAAGTGTTGCCGTCCCACCCTTGGACGTTATACCTTTAAGATCTGCATATTTCCTATCCCATGCATCCCTTTCATCGCTACTGCTGCTCCACCAACCCGGTCTTGGAGGAACCTTAATCTGTTTTTCACTTAATTTCTTTCCTGCCTTACTCAATCCTCCTTCTTCAGTAAATAGGCCATACAAACCCATATTAGTATAATCTTTTACTGATAATGCATTTATTTCCGCAGCAGTAAATTTTCTAGTACTCGCAAGATGCTCTCTGGCGGCAATCAATCGCTGATCTCTAATATCTCCATGATCCCCAGCAATTATTTTTTCTAATGCTACTTGGTCTGGGTTTTGATTCCTGTAGGCCGCCTGAAAATCCTTTTTGGAAAATCTTTGGGGTGCCCCCGACCACGCCTTTCCACCATTCTTCAAATATTGCACCACCCCACCGCCACTGTAATATCCAGTGTTAATAGCGTTTAGCGCCCCAACACCAATCTTATCGACGGCGGATTTGCGTACAACAAACTCACCGGGCGTAAGCATAGCGGGCACTGTGTCAGTGCCTCTTGGGGCAAAGACTGAGCCACCGGCAGCAAAGGGAGCAACTTTTCCACCGCTCAAACCAAGTGCTGCGGCATTGGAGTATGCCCTAAACTTATCTAGCCATGACGGTTTTTTGTCCATGGCCTTTCTTATATTCTTTGCGGCTTCCTTGCCAGATGCCTCTGGTGATTGCCCAGTACTTAATGCACCCTTAACCGCATCCCCGACTCCTTGCCCAACAGCCTCTGATATTTCACCCTTACCTATTATCCCTTCTATTGCACCTGACGCAAGCGAGCCAGCAGACGCACCAGCACTAGCCGCGCCCCTCTGCATCATCCCCTCTACGATATCTTTTGCCGCATCTCCAAGAGCGTCTATAATCGCTCCCTTATTATCTTTAAGTTCTCCTACTAGAGACTCTATTGCTTTTGTAAGTCGATCTGTAGAATCTGTTAAAGGTTTAAATAGACCACCCAGTCCCGGTACGCCACCCCCGCCCGGAACTTTTCCCTTCTGAGCATACTTGGCGTTCATGGCTCTAAGAAGAGGCGCATTCTCCTTAGTAGCGCCCGCATTCATAATCGCCTCGCCCTCTTTATCCATCCATACTAGATCATCATCCTTACCCTTTGGCCCATTAATGATTCCCTTTACAGCATATGGAACATGTCCCTTGGCAATTGTAGGTACAGCAACCCCAGCAGCACCGCCGCCTCCACCGCCACCAGTCGCAGCCTGAAGCTGCACTAACATGTTGTTTAGTCTGTTAATAAAGTCCGTATGCATCTGCTGAATGGCGCTAAGAACCTGAGTCTCTTGCTGTGCTAACACTGCAATCCACTGTTTTCTAGCGTTGTCCTCCGCAGCAAACGCCCTTTGTAAGTCCCCAATCAATCTGTCTTCTTTTGATGTGCTTTCGAAGATCTGCTTGATTTGTCTTTGCGTAACTCCTCCACGACCCTGAGCCTTGAGCATCTTGTCAAGCACCCTGACTTGGAATTGCTTGGCAATTTTATCTCCGGTCATACCGGGAATAAGCTCCACGTCCGCGAACTGTTCAAGTATCTTGCCCACGGCGGGACGCATTTCGTCTGAAATAGCATCAATATCACCAGCATTAATCGCTTGAGTCAAAGCAGCAAAAGATTTATTAATTGATGCGCGGCCTTCATTTGTGGCAAAAGTCCAGTCTTTAAGGAGGGTCGATCTAACCTCCCGCTCTTTCTTTGCTAAATCAAGCTCTTCCTTTATATCGGATGCTCTACCTTGCGCGGACGTGACCAAGTCCTTCAGGGCCATTGTTAATCTTTTGGACTTTTCATTTAGCTTCTGTAAGTTTTTTGCTTGAAGGGCATACTCGTTAGCTAAATCAGCGCCCATCCTGCCGGTCGCACTGAACCCCTGAAGTGCCTTGTCGGCCCTTCTAATCTCATCCTTAGTTTTTCTAAGCTCGTTGCCTATGCCTACAGCATTACCAGCTAAACCGGCATTTTGAGGACCGAGAATAGCTCTCTGTCTGTCTCTTCTGAAATTCTCTCTAGCTCCCAGACTAAGCCTGCCTCCCCCAACTTCAGACAGCGTCTTGGCATTCTTTAACTGGGCACTGACTAGATCAGATTCCGCCTTTACCCTCTCCATCGTAATCTTTGTTAACTGCTTAAAGCCATCTCCCAGCCTCTTTATATTCTGGTTGAATTCCTTTAAGCCCTTACTCAACAACCCGTTTACTTCATTAAACTCTTTAGCTAACTTATCAACCTCTGCTTGTACTTCCTGTGCTGTTAGAGGTTTACCCTTCAAATCTTGAATCTTTTTTGTAATAGCCGTGAGAAACTTGTCTCTAAGCTCTGGAGGCAATGCCGCCAAAATCGCTGGATCAAGAGTGTCAATTGCGTTTTTCACATCGTCCAGTCCTTGCCCAGCACTTAAACCAGCCGAAGCTAGCGTGGTCACAACTTCGGGCATTCTCCGAAACACCGTTGCCACATCAATAGCTTCTTTAGCTAGCTTTTGACCGGCCTGTCCAAATATCGCCCCGGCCTGATCTGCAACCCGTTTAAATCTTCCCAAATCCCCTACTTTACTAACGTCTTTTATTACGCCAGAAAAATCTACTCTCTCTGCCCCTACGCCCCCTTGACCAGCTATAACTTTTAGATCCCTCATTCCAAGCTTGGCGTCGTTTGCTGCTGCGCCTAAAGCATTCAGCCCAATATTTAATACGTCCACCCTTTGTCTGAGAGCGGCGAATGCCGCTGCTTGAGCCGCCGCCGCCGCTGCCAGCCTAGCCTTTTGTTCAACTTCATTCTTAGCAGACGCTTCTATTTGATCTATAGCCTCCTTAGCATCATCTGTACTCATCCCCATCGCTTCGAATATTTTTCTGAACAGGGCCATGCTCTTTTCGAATTCAGCAGAATTCTTAATTTGAGCAAAGTCTTTTCCGGCGTCAACTTGACTCTTTATGTATGAAGATAGACCCTTTCTTAAATTCTGCTCTTGACCACCCAAAGTGGCTTTTACCTTATCGGCCTGTTCTTGATACGCCGCTACCAATTCTTTATTACCTCCAGCGGCTTTGACCGCATTCGTCCTATCTTGAAAGACTTTGGCATCAGAGGCAATTTGATTGATAGCACCAAATGTGTCTACAAAAGCGTCTCTCCCCTGTAGACCCGCTCTTGTGATAGCCTCCATCGCCATCTTAAATCTCTTGCCAGACGCTGTTACTGACGCAGCAAATCCACTAACGTCACCTTCTTGACTTCTTGTGGTAAAATTAGTGGCCCCACCGGTGACTGAGTTAATCCATTCAAGAACATCATTAAAATATGTAGCAGCGGTGGCAGCAGCGGCTAGAGCAACCGCTAATATTTTAAGTGGTCCCGGCAATTTCGAGGAAGCAACCGCCAATCCCGCAAGAGTCGAGCTAACACCGGCCACAGCCGTAGTTTGCTCTAACTGAGCGGACCTTGTGCCTTGGGCGATGGCTTCCTGCACATTACCCGCCTTGATAGCCGCCTCGGTCGCCTCGTTTGCAGCATGAGCAAATTCTTGTAGTACGGTAATCCCCGCTGCCGCTGCAACAGAGAAGCCAAGTAATGCAAGTCGGGCCGCCTTAGTCTCACCCTTATCTGGTTCTTCAGGTGCTTCTTCTCCTTTTTCCGCTGCCTCTTCTGCCGCCTTTCTAGCATCATCAAGTGCTTTAGCCGCCTCATCCGAAGCCCTCTCTATATCCCGCAGAGCTTTACCGACACTAATGAATAGAAATGTGAGTACCCCCACCTTACTACCAAGGGTCGTAAATTCCTTGATTTGCTTTCCAAGCACTCCTTGAAAGTTTATCATTTCCGCTACAACTGGAGCTAGCAAACTACCTATAATTGCGATGTCACCAAAATCAACGCTACCGCCACCCTGAAATTTTTGAACACGACCTACAGCACCACCGGCAGCAAATTTACCAACAGAGTTCATACGCTCCAGATTACCACGCCCGATTCTACTGGCAGAATCCTTATTGATAACGAACTCGCCCGGAGTAAGAAGTGCGGGAACCGTGTCAGTTCCTACGCCACCACCGCTGGCAAACTTCTTAACCTGAAGGTTCGGAAATTCTCGCTGAAGAGCCGCAAGCATTTGCATGGAGGCTTCGTCACCGGCTCTAGGAGCGCGCTTCGTACCTCTTAAAGCTTTTGCACTTCTCTTATCTAGAGGGTCTCCTCTGCCCACCTTTGATTTGGCAGCCCTGCGTCTTCTCTGCTTATCTAGTTGCTCATCGCTTGGAGATAGGTAAATACCAACCCCACCGGTTTTTCTAGCTAGGGCGATTTGATCGAGAACATTATCAATCTTATTCCCACCCAGTTCAAAAGTTAGCTGGCTTGCCGTACCGGCATCAGCAAAGTTCATTAGAGGCGCAGCACCCAACTTTTTAGACTGGAAGGTTTTACCCGAACCAGAAGGCCCAGCAATAAAGTTAATCTTTTTGATGTTGGGATAAGCCCCACCTCTTATCTCTGCCGCGAACTTCTTAACAGCCTGCCACGAACCCAGTCCCATTGTATCTGAAGAAACTGAGAAATGCCCTCCCGCCGGGACTTCTCCACCATCTATAAATCCAATAGCCCCACCTCTACTCTTCGACGCCCTAGCAGCCATTCTTTTGGCTGTAGCATCGGCTTTAGCATCTTCTTTTTTCTTGGCCTCTAATGGTTTTGCCAACCTCTTGTCATTGATTCCATTTTTATATTCAAGGTCAATAACTTTATTAATCGCGGACATCTTACTGCTAGCAGACGAAAGACTTTCAGTATTAAAACCCTTTTTAACTATCTCTTTTGCGTTGTCCGCAGTTAATGAAAGTTTAGCATCAGAATACTTCGGTGCTTTGTGGGCTGGTTTTGTAACAAGTTTATTTAATTTTTTCCTATCCCAATTGGTAAAATCAAAAGCTCTCTCAGCCCCTTCCGTATCTTTGGCAATATCTATGGGATCGTTGCCCAGAGCCTGCGTCACTAAATCTTCGAAAACTATTCCAGCCGCCACAGTGATACTGTCTTTTTTAGGTTTTTTTCCTTCCGTTAATTCTTTTACGGCATCTTTCCCAGCGAATGCGAAGTTATTTGCAAGTTTGTCTACATCCTTCGCATTTATTCGCTTGAGAGCGGATTTTGCCCCATCCCTCAAAATCCCTCTTGCCGCTGATATTGACCTTTTCCTTCCGCCGCCCCCTCTTGCGGTCATTACTTTCGTCTTACTACGTTCTCCTTGGACGAGGTTTTTGTCATACTCTGCTCCAATTTCTCTAGCAAAACTATTATACAACTCAGCGGGTTCACCCTTGTTGACAAGATCGGCATCAACCCGAGCACTAAGCTGAATACGCTCAGCAATACTTTTCGCAATTCCATCAGTACCTCTTCCAACCTTACCTTTACGTATGTTAATACCAAATTTTTTCATGAAAGCTTGTTCAATAAGTGGGTCAAATGACTCAATTGGCTCTTTCTTAGCTAGAGCAGTCCTATTAACCCAAGTCCCCTCGTAAGTCCCCGGCCCCACACCTTTCCCGACACCCGCAGACAACATTCCCAATATTTGGCCTATTTCTAGCTTTGCTGCAATTCCGCCACCATTCAGTCTCTGTATAAAGCCCCCCATGTTCTGGAACTGAAGACCTGACTCTTTTCCTTCTTTAGCAATAGTTTTTAGCTGTTTTCCAACGAGGCTGCTTTTGGCAGTATCACTGAAACTATTCTTGACATCTGCGTACTTAGCGTTTTTAAAAAGATTGTATTGTTTCTGACCAATAAGATCAGCAAATCCGGGGTCGGCTGTTTCTCCTTCTTTAAATTCCCATACCTGCTTTCCCGACCCTTTTTTGAATACCCCCGTAAAACCCCTGATGGAAGCTTCCGCCAAACTTCCCGTAACAGCTTCTCTTTGCTCCTCTAGAACATTTGCAATCTCTTTTTGATAGTCTGATCTCTGTCTAACTGCTCGTGGACCTCTGGCAGCTATCTTTTCCAAGCTTTGCTGAAGAGGTTTTGCTACGTCGGCTTCAAAATCTTCTCTGAATGTATCGCTGGGGTTGTATAATCTGGTAGCCGCTGTAACTTTCGTGACTTTTATTCCTTTCTTCTTTTTTGTATCAATAAGCCTGTCCAACCTCTCTTTTCCAGTACCGGCATCTCTTCTTGCTGTACCTATACCAACTTCCAATTTTTGGGAGCCACCATCTTTTCCCCCGTTCATTACCAGAGCACCAGTCCTTTCCCTGCCGCCCGTAATCCTAATTTCCCCCTCCTTCATAGTCTGCCTTTTTGGACCACCACCATTACTGAAACGCTGTATTGACCCGCCACGACCACGCTCATTCATCTGCTGAAGATTGCCAGCCCCAAGGCTTTTTACGGAACTCTTCTTGATAACAAATTCGCCCGGAGTTAACATCGCAGGAACGGTATCCCTGTTTCCTTGACCCGGAACTACGCCCCCACTGGCAAACCTTTTAATTGGTCCACCACGCCCTCTGGTTACTGGAGTTGCAAGACCTCTAGCAAAAGAGGGAATCGCCATACCTATTCTAAGTGTAGAAAGTGTTACAAGCATGGGAAGCAGTGGAGTAAGAGCATCCGCCACCTTAATGAAAGCAGAGGCTAGCTTAAGCCCCAAATCGACCATGGTGCGGAATGATTCGCTGTCAGCCACCTTACGCACCAGTGCCGAAAATTCTTCTTTAACTTTAGATATCTGTACCTGCAAAGCTTTCTGAGCTTTTTGAGCGTCGGCTGTAAGAGAGTTAGCTCCCCTTTGGGCAACGGTGTAAGCTCTAGTGGCCACATCAAATTGCTGGATTAAGGGGATGACTTTACTGATCTGACGGAAACCACCAAGCTGTTCGACGATCTGGTTGAATCTGAAGTCCTTGGGGTCCAAGGTTTTAAGTGCCTGACTCAACCTTCTAATAGCTTCCATCGGACCAACAAATTTACCCCTAACATCCTGCAACTGGATACCCAGTTTTTTTAGCTGGTCGATAGTTTCTACGCGCTGTATTCTGGTAAAAATAGTACGGAAACCAGTAGCGATTGTTTCAGCACTTTCTCGCGTGGTCGATCTAACAGAAGTAAACAGTCCAATAAGTTCATTTAAATTGCCACCGGCAGACTTAAACACTCCACCAGTACGACGTACTGCGGTAATTAAATCGGCAGATTCTACGGCGAATTTCTTTGATACAGCATTGATAGCGCCTAACTGTTTTTCTAAGTTGGCAATATCTTGCGCAGTAGTTCTTCCCTGAGAACCAAACTGTCTCAGGATGGCAATGGCACCTTCTGTGGTCGCCGTTAAATTATCAAAAGTGGGGGCGAGGTCAGTCTTGGCCAAGATATTCATAGCCTTGGCAGTTTGCCTAGCGGTCAAACCTGCCTGAGCTAGTGTTCTGGATACCGTCAGCAACGAAGAGGATGCAACACCCATAGTGGTTGCTGTGTTCGTAACTGCTGAAGTAAAGTTTTTTAGGTCTTTGGTGGTCTTCCCTGTGACCTGACTGATTTTAACTAATTCTCTTTCAAAGGCTATTGCTTCTTTAGTAGCGTTCGAAACTGCTCGTGCCAGACCTACAATTGCTGCGGTAGCAATAGTGAAACCGGCAAATCTCTTAGCGGCCAGACCAGCATTTCTACCGAAAGCTTCCATGCTATTGCCAGCTTCATCGGCACTTCTTCTTGTTCTCTCAAGAGCGGTTCTTGTTTTCTCTAGATCTCTAGTATCGGCTTCAACCCTGACCGTAACTACTACGTCCTTAAGCTCACGCCTAATAGTTTTAGCAACATCTCTAATATTGACAGCCTGAATGGTAAGCTCTGCTGTCAAATTAAATCTACTGGACATGATTAACCTCTATATAAAAAATATGGGCATACTGGTAGCGCAAAAAATTCACGCTATCCAGTACACCCACACTTCTACCCGTTAGTTTTCTGCTTCTTCAGTTTCCTCTTCGGTCTTCTTCTTTCTTGTAGTTCTTTTCTTTTTGGTAGCCGTCGCGGTCTCGGTTTCCTCACCGGGTTTGCTAACCGGCTTTCCAGAGTCATCTAGAAACGGTTGAAATTCAACCACATAATCTCCCTCTTCAGTAAGAGCATTGCCTTCAATATCAATAAAATATTCTTCACCTTTATCATCATAGGCAATGAAACGACCTTCTTCATTGATAAGTCTTCCTTGGCTATCTACAAGATGTCCATCATCGTTGACTAGCCTAAGATCCTCATTAACAAATGAGTAATCCTTTAGGAACTTATTTTCAGGAAGGTTATTATCATAATTGGGA
>MDTE01006466.1_pt1 | contig 13961 bp, 5 predicted proteins | sample 811231 | NCBI WGS metagenome assembly MDTE01 (sample SAMN05326651, study PRJNA326480) | marine metagenome | isolation source: seawater | place: Indian Ocean: Red Sea | collected 2010 | reverse complement strand
CCTGTACAAGTGCTACATAACTTCGACAAGTAATACAATAAATACTGTTGTAGAATCGAGGGAAAAATTATGTCGACACAAGTAGCCCGAATAGGCGGACAGCTATTACAAGACAACTTACAACGTGAACTTGCCGATCTGGCATTTGACACGGATCTATTGGTTGTAAAAAGAGATAATACCCTTGGTATTGCAACCACAACTACTCCAAGAAACCTAACTATTTCAGGAACAATGCGAACTACATCAGGTAGTTCGGATCCTGATATTGTTTTTGGTAATAGTTTAAAAGTAGGCGATTTTACGTTAGCTTCGTCAGGTATTTCAACAGCTAGTGGTGATATTACAGTAAAATCTACACATCCTGCAGGTTATATTAAAACAGCAGGTATAGGAAGTTATAATTTTGCAGTCAAGAGTGATGGTATACAAGCATTACAAACCAATGGCGGCATAGGTATAAGACCAGAAGCAATAGACGGTTCAACAGCAGTCTGGGAAGCAAACGGTAACTATGGTAATTACTGGGCACCAGGACCAAAAGTAAGTGCAAGTAGTCCTCCAAATGATATGGATAGACTTTATGATTATGCTGTATCATTATCACAATCAGGATCATGGACTACAGAAGAATTGAATGCTCTAGACTTTGACGGAGACGGTGACATTGATGTACAAGATGCACTACAATTAAGAAATATGAATACACAATTTGTAGGAGGAGTGGCTTATCCTGCAACAAAGACTATAGCAGACCATAACAATCCAACAGCTTTTAAGGCTTACATAGAAAAATATTATCCTAACTCTGCACCACAAAAATTACAAATACAATCAGGTGGAACTGTAACTGTAACAGGAAACATACATGCTACAGGAAATATTACATATGGTGGTACTACATTAACAATAGGTGATGATTCAACCGACACAGCAAACTTTTTTGCAGACTTCCATGATAATATTACTCCTGATTTAGACAATGTTTATCACTTAGGTAAGGACTTTGACAGCACAGGTCCCAAAAAAGGTTTTTTACTTGCGGTACAAGATTTAAATGCAGATACAGTAAAAACAACTGGTATTACATATCAAGGAATAAATCTAACAAAAAATAACGGAATACTTTACGTAAGTAACGGAAATGGTAGTGACACTAATGAAGGTTACAGTCCTGGAGGACCTTATGCAACAATTTCAAAAGCTCTAAGTGTAGCATCAGCAGGAACTTTTATTTACATATATCCAGGAACATATCAAGAAGCATTTCCAATGACGGTTCCGGCAGGAGTTACTATTCAAGGAGATAGCATCAGAAGTGTTGAAGTAATGCCTACATCAGCTACGCAAAGCAATGATGCATTTTTGTTAAATTCTGATACAACTATTGAAAATATAACTATAAAGGATTTTTATTACGATAGTGGTAACGATAAAGGATACGCTTTTAGATTAGCAAGTAACTACAATATAGGTATTGTAGAACAGGTGATCGGACGTTCACCTTACATAAGAAATGTTACTGTGTTAACAAAAGGATCAACAACAAGTGCAAGTGACCCAAGAGGTTATGATTCTGCAGATGCAGGAAGAGGCGCATTGATAGATGGAAGCGTTGCAGTACAAAATTCAAGATCTGCAAGTGCTTTATTTCATGCAGTAACTTTTATTACACCTGGTGCTGTGGGACTGACAGCTAAAAGTGGTGTAAGAGTAGAATGGTTAAACAGCTTTACATATTTTGCATCGACAGGTATTAAATTAGAACAAGGTTCTGGTAGAACTGCTCCAGATGGCAGTACAGTATATGGTGCAGAACTTAGATCTATAGCAAGTGCATGTGTTTACGGAAACAAAGGATTAGACGCCGACGGTGCAAATAATTTAGCATATCTTGTTAATCATAACTTTGCATATATTGGTGCAGGAAAAAATGTTACTAATGATAATACGCTTACAGTAAGAGCAAATGAAGTAGTAAAAAGCAATAATGCAAAAGTTTATTATACAACACAAGACCAAAGAGGAAACTTTAGAATTGGAGACAATTTCCTAGTTGACTTAGAAAATGAAAGAACAAGTTTTGATGTAGAAAGTATTTTTGCACAAAATGCCACGGCACAAATTAGAGAAGGAAATAATACTATTACTTTGCAACCTGGCTTAATCACACAAAATGAAATTGCTATACAAGGAAATAGTATCGAAGCATTTAGAGGAGATTTAAATTTAAACAGTACAGGAAATATTATTTTCCAAGGTAATGTTACTGCTCCGACTGTAACAACAACAGGTAATTTAACTGTTGGAGGATCGCTTACAAGTTTAGGAGACAGTCCAACTGATACAATAGATTTTAACACACCTATTAGTCAAAATTTTGAACCAGGTAGTTCTGAGACAAAAGCATTAGGTACTCCTAGTAAACGATGGAACGAAGTCAATGCAGACACAGCCAATGTGAATACAGTTTCTATAGGAAGCGGGCAATTAAAGACTAATGAAACAAATGCAGATTTATATTTGCAATCAATAAACAGCGGAAAAATTATAATCGGAGATGTTAATTTTAAATCAAATATAATTTCATCATCTACTGGAGATATTATTTTCAAACCAACAACAGAATTAAAAATTGACTCAACAGGAGAATTAAGAATACCAAAAGGTGAGACAGCACAAAGACCAGCAGTACAAGGTGGTATAAGATTTAACACAAATTACAATGGCTTTGAAGGCACAGAAATATCTGGTCCTGTAAGTTTACAAGGTATTTACGATTCAGACAGAGATACATATCTTGATCTTTCAAATAATCAATTTAATTTTGTTACAGCAGGACAAACAAATCATACGCTTAATGGAATTTTACTAGAAAGTAACGGATTTAGTTCAGATGGAAAAACAAGCATTGACGGTAATGTTATATCTACTGATGAACAAGATGGAACATATCAATTAAAGTCAAATGGTACTGGAAAAACTGTAATAGGCGATTTACAATTCCAAACAAATGATTTATTTAATAATTCAAACAGTAATTTTATTATAAATCACACTAATAATAACGGACTTGCATATCTTAAAATTGAAAACGTTAATGGTATGGTACCTCCTGTAGGAACCACTGCTGAAAGACCAGGAAGTCCTGAAGTAGGTACTACAAGATATAACAAAACTCCAAGTGTAAATTATGTGGAAACCTGGAACGGATCTGCCTGGATAAATGCGGCAGGAAACGTTGCTTCCATTGATACTGATCAGGTTGAAGCATTAGCTTACGTATATAACCTTATCTTGGACTAATTAGAAAAATCATATAAATAAGTATAATGCAGTGAAGAGTAGGCCAATACTTCTGCAGGACAAACAGTGGTTAACCAGCTATGGGGAAGGTCCAAACAGGTTAGAGGCACACAACGATGCCCGTATTGAGGAGTAGACATGGCAATTGGTCGCATATCGGGTCCGCTCTTAAAGTCGAATTTGTTGCGAAATGGCACAGATTTAGCTTTTGAGACCGACCTACTATATTTAGATGTAACAAACCGTCGAATCGGTGTAAAAACAACGTCACCTCAATATACATTAGACGTCCAAGGTGTAGCTAGAGTAACAGATCTAGAAATCACAAACAACACATTTCAAGTAGGTAACGTAACATTAGACGGTTCAACAGGAACTATATCTACTTCTGCACAAGAATTTTCAATCGCAACAGCAGATAATACTATTGTTGGTAACAGAGTATTAATTGGTGATCTTGAAATTAACAACAATTTTATTGAAAACACAAACACCAACGGCGATCTTTTTATCAGAGCAAACGGAACAGGTACTGTTAACATTGTTGGTAATACACAGGTTAACGGAAACTTACATGCTACAGGTAATATTTCAGCAGGTGGTAACATCACACTGGGTGATTCTGATACAGATAGTATTTTTATCAATGCTGATATTGCCAGTGATATTATGCCTGATGCACATAATACATATAATATTGGATCAGCTAGTAAAAGATGGGCTACTGGATATTTCGCAAACGTAACAACAGATAATCTTACTACAAACGATTTGAACTTTGGTAGTATAAACTTAATTAGTACTCCAGGAAATATCTACTATGTTGGAATAAACGGAAGTGACTCGGCAACAGGAGCTCATCCGCAAGATCCCGTTAGAACAATTACAAAAGGATTAGAACTTGCCGGCACAGGTGATACTGTATACATTTATCCTGGTACTTACCAAGAAACATTTCCTATAAATGTTCCGGTAGGAGTTACAGTAAAAGGACATAGCTTGAGATCAGTAGAAGTTTCTCCAACAAGCGGTACGCAAAGTAAAGATGCATTTTTGATGCAGGGTGACTCAACTGTTGAAGATTTAACAATTAAAGATTTCTTTTATAATGCAGGAGCAAATGAAGGTTATGCATTTAGATTCCATCCTAACTTTAGAGTGTTTTTAAGATCGCCATATGTAAGAAACGTTACTGTAATTACACAAGGAACAACTACAAGTAACACTGACCCAAGAGGATTTGCATCAGGAGATGCAGGTAGAGGTGCTTACTTAGACGGTAGCATTGCAAATGCAGATTCTAAAGAAGCAGGAATGTTATTTCATTCTGTAACTTTTATTACTCCTGGAGTTACAGGACTTAAAGTAACAAATGGATCAAGAGTTGAATGGTTAAATTGTTTTACATACTTTGCAGATAAAGGTATTGAAATTGTTGATGGATCAGCAGGACTTAAAGGTGATGGAAAAACAAAAATTAAGTATAGCGGATTGAGTGGGTCGGCTCCTGTTGCAGGAAACAATATAACACTATATGATGCAAACGGTTCACAACTTGCTACTTCAGTAATTGAATCTGTTGCAACCAATGAAGTTGTAATAGATGGAAAAGCAACAGGATTTATTACTCCATTAAGTAGGAATAAAAAAACAGTAACGGCAGTAGGCAACGCACAAATAGTGACAAGTAACCCTGTAAAATGGGGTACAGGAATTTCATTATTTGATGGTACCGGTGATAGATTTACTGTAACAACTCAAGCAGACTTTGGCTTTGGAACTGGAGACTTTTCTGTAGAAGGTTACATATATCTGTCAGATGACACTGGTACAGAAACTATGTTTGACTTTAGAGCAGGATCTGATACAGACTCAGCACCACACTTTTATTTTGTAGAAAACAAACCAAAACTAGATTTTGGTACAACTTCTATATTAGCACCAAATGTTACATTAATCAATACAACTTTTTATCACTTAATGATTACCAGAGTTGGCACAACTGTAAGATTGTTTATAGATGGTGCCTTACAAGCTACACAAACAGGTGTAAGCACAGATTTAGGAACAACAAAGCCTATGACAATAGGTTCTAAATATGATGGTTCATCTAGTAATTTAACAGGAAGAATTGATGATGTAAGAGTAAGAAAAGGTACAGGAGTTGATACTGCATTTTCGGCTCCGACTGCCGCCACAGTAGTTGACCAATATACTGTTTTAAAATTATCATTTGACGGATCCAACGGAAGTCAAGTTATTACAGATGATGATACATTTATACAAGACATAAGATTCACAGGCGGATCAACAGCTACAGCTTTGACACTTATTGATCATACAGACTTTGGTGGAGAAATAAGATCAATTGCAAGTGCTTGTGTTTACGGAAATTATGGACTTTACGGTGATGGTTCAGGAGTAACAGTATATGCTATCGGAATGAACTTGGCCTATATCGGAGTAGGAAAAGATGTAACTAATGATACAACACAAGTTATACAAGCAAACGAAGTTACTACACTAAATGGTGCAAACATTTATTTCAGTACAGTTGATCACAAAGGTGACTTTAGAGTTGGAGATTTATTTAGAGTAAATCAATCAACAGGAGAAGTTACATTTACAAATGCAGAATTTTTATTTAATAACAATCAAGGTATTACATTTACTGATGGTGTAAACACAACTATTATTGATGGCACAAAAGTTGAATCAGGTGCAATTAGAATTAGTGGAAATACTATTGCAAGTACAAGTGGAAACATAAATTTAAATAGTTCCGGAGGAACAATTAATCTACAGGACAATGTTCAAGTAACCGGAAATTTAGATGTTACTGGCAATGTGTCAGTTGGTGGTAATATTACGCTTGGTGACGAAACAACAGATACTATAGACATTCAGGCACAGATAGCAAGTGACATTATTCCTAGTGTAGATAACACTTATAAATTAGGAACAACAAATTTAGCTTGGTCTGAATTAAATGTTGGAAAAGCAGTTATAGATGATATTACTATTGACAATGATACAATAAGTTCTACTTCAAGTGCTGGTAATATAAATCTTGTTCCTAACGGTGCAGGAAAAATTATTATTGATAATTTAAGATTTGATTCCAATATAATTTCAAATCCGGGCGGTGATATTATATTAGATCCTAATTCAGAATCAGTACAGGTTGACAGCACAGGAGCACTTGTATTACCAAAAGGTTCAACAGCTCAAAGACCGGGATCAGCTGTAACTGGAATGTTGAGATACAATACTGATACAAACGTATTTGAAGCATATGACGGACAATGGTCAACATTAGGTGGCGTGTACGATGCTGATAGAGATACATATATCACAGCAGAAAATACACCTGGTGCTGATGACGATAAGATCCGATTTTACGCTGGCGGATCAGAAGTAGCAAGTGTTACAGCAAATAGATTTGATATTAAAAAACTTGAAGTTGACGATATTTCAGTGTCAGGAAACACAATACAGACTATTGCAACAAATCAAAATCTTAATTTAACAGCAAATGGAGGCGGATTTGTATCAATTGAAAACTTTAGTTTTAATGGAAATCAGATAACTAATAATGTAAATGGTGCTGTTACTACATTAAAACAAGTAGGCACAGGATACTTTAAAGTACAGGGTACTGGTGGATTTGTAATACCCGTTGGTAATAACGCAAATAGACATCCTAGTCCAGAAACTGGAATGATGCGTTACAACACAGTAGAAGATAGGGTTGAAATCTACGATATTGCAGGCAACTGGGTATCAGTTGCAGGTTCAACTGGTGCTGTTACTTTTAATGATGCGGAGGAAATTGCAATAAAACTTGCATTAACTTTATAGGAACGGAATATGGCAACAAATTTTAAAAACATAATTGCAAAAGATGTAGGAACGCAAAGAGTTGCAGTATATACAACTCCTGCGGCTACAAGCACTACAATAATTGGAATGAACATTGCAAACTTAACTGGCTCAATGATAAACTGTAGCGTTGAAATAGGAGACGAAGCAAGTAATATAGGATTTTTAGTAAAGGACATGCCCATTGCACCAAACTCATCAATGAAACCAATAGGTAAAGGTGAGAAAATTGTAATGGATGCAACAAATGTACTTTATGTAACATCTAATCAAACGGATTCACTTGATGTGATTCTTAGTATAGTGGAGATAGTATAATGGCTGATACATTTATGGGTCAAAGCATCACTGATATGGTGAACCAAACAGATGCTAGATATTTTTATGGATTACGTAGAACAGATGACGGTGAACTCTTCTTTGCAAAAATAGACCAACTTCATGCAGGAGAAAGTTTACAATTAAATGAAGAAGGAGATCCAACAAAAAATTATGAAGATTTTGAAATGGGTGAAAATTTTTATGAGGGCAGAAATGTCAACCATGAAAAAACATATGAAAACTTAAGATATGAACAATATAAATGGGATAACAGAAGTTTGCTTTATCATATAGATGATAGTGGAAATTTGTGCGTAAAAGTAAATGAGGAACATACATACCCTACAGGAGTATAATAAATACATAAAAGGTTGTAAAAAATGGCAGAATTTAAATTAAGTAAAATAAGATTTAACTGGAAAGGCACGTGGAGTAGTGGTACAGACTTTATCGTAGATGATATGATAGAGTACAACGGCTTTACTTATGTTGCTTTAAGAACACATACATCAGCAGAATTTTACAACGATCTTGTTGGAACTGATGTTACACCGGCAAAACCAAAATGGAAAAAGCAATCAGAAGGTAAAAGCTGGAAAAACTTATGGACAGTTAGCACTTATTACTCAATAGGTAATTTAGTAAAATATGGTGCGTCTGTATATGAATGTACAGAAGCACATACATCTTCTGCAACTTTTTCATCTGCAACAGATGGTTTGATAGCAGACATAAACAAATGGACATTAGTTGCTGTTTCATCCGCTGATTGGAAATACAACTGGACTGTAAGCACACTATACAGAATAAACGATCTTGTAAGATATAATGGTAAAGTTTATAAATGTACAGCTCAGCACGTTTCAGCTTCAACTGTTTTAGCTGGACTTGAAAATGATCAAAGCAAATGGACAATTTTATCTGATTCAGATACTTGGAGAGGCACATGGTCTATTGGTACAAGATATAAAACAAATGATATTGTAAAATATGGCGGTATTGTTTACAAATGTATTACAGGACATACTTCGGCTGATAACACTACTTTAGGTCTTGAAGAAGATCAATCTAAGTGGGAAATACAAAGTGAGGGAATAGAATACGTTACTAGAACGATCCTAAACACTGGAGAAATAACAGGTGTTTGGCAGGCTGGTTATAGATATAAGAAAAATGATGTTGTAAAAAGAGGTGGCAATCTTGTTAAAGCAGTTAGTGGACATACGTCTACTACAGGCGATGCAGGATTCAAAACTGATGTAGATGCTGGTAAATGGGTGACATATCTTCCAGGTTCTGAATATGAAAATGTTTGGGCAGACAGCGTATATTATCAACCAGGAGACCTTGTACTTTACGGTGGTTACATATATAAATCATTAAGTTACAATGTTGGATATAAACCATCACAATGGCCTACAGACTGGAACGTTACTTTTGAAGGATATAAATTTAGAAATGATTGGAACAATGAAGGAACAGCTGATAGTTCTGCTATAGTAGATTACAAAACAGGAGATTTTGTAAGATTACAAGGTAACTTGTACATTGCTATACAAGACAGTACAAACTTACAACCAGACCAGTGGCCTACATATTGGGAAAAGGTTATTGATGGTAGAAATCACAGAGACTATTGGGAAGATAATCAAGAATACTACGCAGGTGATATTGTTTCTTGGCAAGGATCAGCTTATGTATGTTTAAAATATCATAGATCAACAGAATCAGATTCAAGACCAGATCTTGATGTAGAACAACCAGATCAAAATTACTGGAAGTACATGATCATTGGTACAAGAACAAACAAACTTGCAAGAAAGGGAGATCTTAAAACTTTTGAAGATCAAGATTCAACAGCAGTTGATACACAAAGATTAGCAATAGGAACTACAGGTCAAGCACTTAGAGTAACAAGTGGTTTACCTTCTTGGGATACTATTGACTTCCAAAGAAAAGTTTATTATGTAGCAGACAACGGTGTTGATGATGCCGCACAAGGTGGTACAATTAATGCTCCATTTAAAACAATTAGATTTGCATGTAATTACCTATTACAAGATGAGCCTAACAGGGTTGGTATAGGAGCAACTATACAGGTAAGTGCAGGTGACTATCCTGAAATATTACCTATTAGTATTCCAGCATTAACTGTTGTTCAAGGATCTGAATTAAGATCAACTACAATTAGACCAGCGGTTATTGGTCAAGATGTAATTAAAGGTGAAACTACTGTTGCAAATCCTAATCCAGATAATTTAAATATTCCTACAAACAACGTAAACTCTAATATGTTCTATGTGCGAAATGGTGGAGGTATTAGACAATGTACACTTAAAGGATTAACAGGGTCACTTGGAGCGGCTAATTCATATGGTACCAAAAGACCAACAGGCGGAGCATTTGTTTCATTAGATCCAGGTACTGGAGTAAATGATACAAGTGTTTGGATTGCTACATCTGACAAAATGCAATATACTCCAACTGGAGGATCATATGATCCAGCAACAGGTGTAATGAGCTTAACTATTCCAACAGCAGAATATACTCCAACAACAGGTACAACATATGATCCTGCAACAGGTTTAATGGTGTTAGAATTTGGTACTGCACATGGTTTAGCTGTAGGAGAAGAAATTTCATTTGATAACAACAGTATAACTTTTACATGTGCTAAAGATAATTATGGTACAACACATACATACCCAAGAGTTACAGATCCAGCTTACGGAGAAAAACGCAAGGTTATGGCCAAAACGGCAACTAGTATTACAGTAAATGTTGGTATCAATCCAGACGGTGTATATGATCATAGATTTGTTAGTGCAGATAACGGAGCAGTAAATTGGGCTCATAATATAAAAGTAGGACAAGCAATTACTATTGATGCAGGTAGCTTGGTATGGACTTGTGCTATGGACAGTCATCAAACAGACCATCCTTATCCAAGAACAACTGATCCTTATTACAATAAGAAAATTTTAATTACAGGTGTTGGTGCAACAAGCATTACGATGAATGTTGGAATAAGTTCAAACACATCTGCACACTTATTTAAAAGTGCATCAGCAGGTGCAGTTAACATGGAAAGAATACAGTCTGGTAAATCTCCATATATTCAAGGTGTATCAACAATAGGTGATAATTGTGTTGGTATGAAAATTGACGGAGCACTACATGGCGGAGGAAACAGATCAATTGTTGCTAATGACTTTACGCAGGTATTAAGTGATGGTATTGGATATTGGGCAACTAATTTAGGAAGATCAGAACTTGTTTCTGTGTTTACATATTACGCACACATAGGTTATCTAGCAGAAAATGGCGGTATAATGAGAGCAACTAACGGAAACAATTCCTATGGAGATTTTGGTTCAGTTGCTGAAGGTTATGATACAACAGAAACACCTCAAACTGTGACTGTAAACAACAGAACAGGAGAAGCCGCAGTAGAAGATTTACTTGTAGGAAATACAAATATTTTAGCTTTGGCTTTCAAAAACAACGGCCAAACATACACAAATGCAACAGCATCTGTAACTCAAGCCAACGGTACAGGACTTGATATGAGATGGAAAGAAACTAGAAACGGTGCAATAGATAAAATTACACTAGACCTTCCACCAAATGATGCAAGTACAAACATTGGTGGTAGAGGATATAAATTTGCAACTAACAATGCTCAAGGTGGAGATACAGATGAAATTACACTTGCGGCATCAGAGGCAAGAACCGCGGCACAAATGAATGGCTTGAGAATATATCTCAAGGGTGGAGTAGGTTCAGGTCAATATGGTTATATTTGGAATTACAATCCAGCTACAAAAACAGCTTTAATTTATAGAGAAAGTGATGGACAACCTGGTTGGGATAATATTGTTCCAGGTAAGGTATCAGCTACTACACTTGATGCAACAACTGAATATGAATTTGAACCAAGAGTAAGTTTTTCAGATCCACCTTATGCACAAACAAATAATTCATTGGCGGCAGGTGCAAGTGATATAGGTTACTCAAGTGGTACAGGACATTTTTATTATGCTGTTACAGGTACAGCAAATTGGTGGGTATCAACAGACGGATCACTTTGGACAGAAAGAAATACATCTTCTTCATTAGGTAGTAGACAATGGACACATTTTAGTAAAGACGGAATGTTGATTGCTGGCGTGGCAAATAACGATGCTATAATGGGATTCTCAAATGATGGTATTGTTTGGGACACATCTAACATTGGTACAGCTCATCCATGGACAGGTGTACAACTTGGTGGTTCAGATGGTAAAACTATTATGGCAGTTGCTGATGGTACAGCAAATATTTACAAAGCAACTTTAACTACAGACGGAACATCAACTGTTGTTCCTTCAAGTTGGACTAATACAGCAGGAGCATCTACTGACATTGTAGGAATTGCCTACGGAGCAGGTAAATGGATTGCAATAGGTAAAACAGGAACAACAAGTGTATCCACAGATAATGGTGCAACTTGGTCATCAGGCGCGGCGGTAACCTTAGATGGAACTGAAGAATATAGTGATATATGTTTTGGTAATAACTGTTGGGTAGCATCTTTGAACAATGCTGATAGAATAATTTATAGTGCTGATGGAAGTACTTGGTATGATTCAGGATTAGTTGGAGACTCAGGTAGAGAAGATTGGAAAGTAGCTTATACTCAAGGTGTATTCCTTGCAGTAAGTTCAACAGGAACTACATTACAATCTGATAACGGTTATATTTGGAAAATTAAAGGAACTTCAGGAAACTTAACTACTATTGTAGGTGGCTTGAAAAATAATATGCCAGCGTTCGTAGGAAGAAATAACACAACAACTGGAAACATTATTACAACAGGTGCAAGACCAGTTGGTAGAGTCGTAATAGCTAACGGTAAAATTGATAAATTTAAATTGTACGATCCGGGTAGTGGATATGCAGTTGCACCTACAGTTACAGTTTACGATCCAGAAGAATATGGAGAACCATATTATACTGTTTCAATTAAAAATGGTGTGTTACCTCAACCAATATTCTATAACAGAGGTACAGGATATCAAAGTGCCTTGATTGCACTTACTGGTGATGGTTTTGCAGAAGAGTTACAAATAGGAAATCAAATGAAAGTTTCAGGTGTAAATTCTATACCTGGTCCTGGAGCAAACTTTAGAATTTCAGGACAAGATAATGTAATTTACAGAGTTGTAAAAGTTACAGCTACTAGTGGTACAGCACCTAACATTGAAATGACTTTCCAGATATCACCGTTACTGACAAGAGCAACTGCTCCTGCACACGGTACATCAGCAACAATTAGAGAAAGATACAGCCAGTGTAGATTAACAGGGCATGACTTCCTTGATATCGGTACTGGTAACTTTGCCAATACAAACTATCCAGGACTGTATGTATTTGGACAAGAACTAGCTAACGAGACAGAACAAGCAAATGAAGTTGTAGAATCAAATGGTGGTAGAGTATTTTACACAAGTACAGACCAAGATGGTAACTATAGAGTTGGTGAACTATTTAAAGTTAGCCAAGCACAAGGTGGTGTGACTCTAAGTGCTGACTTCTTTGACTTAACAGGATTAAGTGAATTACGTTTAGGTGGTATTAGTTTAGGTGGATCTCAAGCAACAATTAATGAATTTTCAACAGAAAATACTTTTGTTGCATCGTCAAACAGCATTGTACCAACACAAAAAGCACTAAAATCGTACATTGAGAACAGATTTACAGGTGGTGGTGCTAATCTATTTACAAACGAACTTACAACTGGACAAATCAAGCTATCAGGAACAACAATTTCTAATACAGCTGGGTCAAATGTACCAGATGCGATGACAAGTATAACCCCCAAATTTATTGTAAATGGACCACTGGGCGGAGGGTTAGCGGCCCTGAATATGTTCTTCTCAAGCAGAACTGAACGAGATGAGTTTAACGGATAAAGATAAATATGTATAATACCAAGAACGGAGCAAACAATGGCAGAATTTAAATTAGGTAGAATTAGATTTATATGGAAAGATAACTGGGCGGGCTCTACAGTATATCTAAAAGATGACGTTATTAGATATGGTGGTAGAACTTACGTTTGTGTTACTGGACATACTTCAACATCTAACTTCTATGATGATGTTTCCAATTGGAACAATTTTAGTGATGGTACACAATGGAAGTCGGATTGGTCACAATCAACTTTTTATAAAATAAATGACATCGTAAGATACGGTGGTATCATTTACCTATGTAAAACTGGACACACAGCACAAGCAACACTAGAAGCTGATCAATCAAAATGGGATCAGTTTGCTACATCAATTGATTGGAAAGATAATTGGGTAGCTGGTACAGTTTATAAAGCTAACGACTTGGTAAAATATGGTGGAAACATTTACATTTGTAATACTGGTCATACTGCCGCGGCCACTAATGCACTTGGACTT
>MDTE01175273.1_pt1 | contig 13963 bp, 14 predicted proteins | sample 811231 | NCBI WGS metagenome assembly MDTE01 (sample SAMN05326651, study PRJNA326480) | marine metagenome | isolation source: seawater | place: Indian Ocean: Red Sea | collected 2010 | reverse complement strand
TTAGTTTAAAAGCATTACCAATTGGAGAGGGGTTATGTTTTTTCTTATTTTCTTTCTCAAAAACCTTTTTTTTTGCAATTTCTAAGCGAGTTTTAAATGGATCTTTAGGCATTTGAAATCAGCTTTATTAGGCAACCATACTCTCTGCTTTTTGGAGGTCTACTGCAACTAATTGGCTTATTCCTTTCTCAGGCATAGTTACTCCATAAAGTCTGTCCATTTTTGACATTGTTAACGCATGGTGAGTTACTATGATAAATTTAGTATTAGTAATATTTGTAAGTTCATCTAATAAATTACAAAATCTTGTTACATTTGCATCATCTAATGGAGCATCAACCTCGTCTAAAACACAAATTGGTGATGGGTTTGTTAAAAAAACTGCAAAAATTAAGGAAAGTGCTGTGAGTGCTTGTTCGCCTCCAGATAATAAGGTAATAGATTGAAGTCGTTTTCCTGGAGGGCTTACCAACATTTCAAGCCCAGCCTCCAAAGGGTCTTCAGAGTCCACAAGTTCTAATTTTGCATTTCCACCATTAAATAATTTTGTATACACCTCGTTGAATTTTCTATTTACTTTTTCAAAAGCCTCTAACAACCTTTCTCTTCCTCTCTGATTTAATTCATTTATACTTTCTTGAAGTCTTGTTATGGCTGTTACTAAGTCAGCTCTATCTTGTTCCATTTTTTTAATTTCTGACTCATATTTATTTGTTTCTTCGTCAGCTTTTAAGTTTACAGAACCTAATTTTTCTCTTTCTTGTTTTTTTTTATCTAGTAAATCTTCTTGAATTACAGCATCTGGTAGATCCTCTTTGCCATATAAATTTGAGTTTTCTAAAATATTTTCCTCTGTTAAATTCAATTCAGAGTTAATTCTATCTATTAAATCGTTTTTTCTTTTTTTAAGACCTTCAATAGTTGCCCCAGAACTGGCTTTTCTCTCTCTTATTTGAATTGATTGTTCTTGAATTTCATTTAATTGAGTTCTTAAAGTTTCAATTTTTTTATCTGTCTCATTAATGATTATCTCGTTTTCATCTTTTTCTTGAAGAGAAATTCTTAAATTTTCAGAAATTTGACCTTTTTTTTCAGCTTGTATTTTAGGCTGACTATCAAGTTTTTCTAATTGAGAATTAAAATTATTTTTTCTTTCAGAGAGTTGATTTACCATTTTTTCAGAATTTAAATGCAAATTTTTCCAACTTTCAATTTCTTTATCTATAATATTTATTCTTTCATTTCTTTTTACAGACTCTTTTTTTATATTTTTATTTTTACTGTAACTTTCGGCATATTTTTCTATACTATTTTCAATATTATTTAAGGCGCTTAATGCATCTTGATTTTTTTTTGTTGATACAAAATTTTTAATTTTTTCGATTTCGTCTTTAAGTCTATTTTTTGATAAATCTAAATCTTCATTTGATTTTTTTTCAGTCTCATAATACTTTGAGTCAATTTCAACTAATTCATTTTTTTCTTCTTTAAGTCTTTTTTCATTTGAATTCGCATCTATAATAATTCCTTTTTCTCTAGAGATATCCTCTTCGAGAGTTTGAAGAGATCTCTTTATATTTTCTATCTCCTCTTGAATTCTACTATTTTTTTCGTCTAGACTTTGAAGTTCTAAATTTAGTCTTTGAATTTTAGATAAGTTTTCAATATTTTTTTCTCTCAAAGGTGTTACTTTTTCTGTTTCAAATTTAATTGATTTTTCAAATTCTAAGATTCTATTATTGAAACCAGTGACTTCACCCTCAGCTTCAGAATTTATCTCATTTTCAACTCTTATTTCTTTGTCAATTTCTAAAAGTTTTAAATAATAAAGTCCGGCTTCAATTTTCTTAATTTCATCAGATATATTTTTGTATTTTGTAGCTTCCTCAGCTTGTTTTTGAAGATTAGCTAATTGTTTTTCTTGTTGTCTTCTTAACTCATCCGCACGTTTTAAATTATTTTCTGCTGCACTCAGTCTTAACTCAGCCTCGTGCCTTCTAACATGTAAACCTGAAATTCCAGCTGCCTCCTCCAAAATAGCTCTTCTATCGGTTGGTTTAGCCGTGACTAAAGCTCCAATTCTACCTTGACCAATTATAGATGGCGAATGAGCACCAGTCGATAAGTCAGCAAAAAACATTTGAGCATCTCTCGCTCTTACTTCTTTGTCATTTATATAAAATTTTGAACCTTTATCTTTTTCAATTTTTCTCCTTACACAAATTTCATTTTGTTCACGATATTGAATTGGACCTTCATTGTTTTGATTATCGACAGTTATCGAAACTTCTGCAATATTTTTTGAGGCTTTATTAGAAGTTCCGGAAAATATAACATCCTCCATACCCGACCCCCTCATGCTTTTGGCAGATGTTTCTCCCATTACCCATCTTAATGACTCCACAATATTAGATTTGCCACATCCATTTGGCCCAACAATTCCAGTCAATCCTTCTTCGATTAAGAAGTTAGCTTTATCCGCAAAAGATTTAAATCCATTTAGTTGGATCTTTTTAAACTCCATAAAATAACTTATATCATTTTTTCGAGAGTTTTTTTCAAATTTTTGTAATTTAAAGATTTTTCAAACTTTTTATCATTGATTATTATCGTAGGGGTAGCATTTACTTTGTATTTTTTTGCTCCTTCGATTCGATCATTTAAAACAAAATCCTCTATCTTTTTATCAGATGTACACTTATCAAAATCAACTTTAATTCCTTCAAGAGCTAAAAATTTTTTTAAATTTTCATTAACCTCATCAATGGTATTACCTTTGATCCATTTTGACTGATTTAGGTATAAACGGTTTAAAATATCTGAATCACCATCATTTTTACATTGAGCGATTTTTGATGCATTAAATGCAGCAACATCCAATGGAAAATGTCTAAATTCTATTTTTGCTATGCCTGTATCTAGATATTCTTTTTTTAAATCTGGTAGAATATCAATATGAAAATTTGCGCAATGACTACAAGTAAGTGATTCATAAGCTATAATATTTATTTTAGCATCTGTATTACCAATTATTATTCTTTTAATTTCATTTGAGTGACTAGAGCTAATGAATGAAATTTGAATTGATAAAATTAAAAAAATAAGTGTGATGCGTTTTTTCATTTTTGTCTAAAAACTTTTGCAAGTTCAATTAATGATTTTTTAATTTTTTCATTTTTAATATAATTTATTTTTCTATGGTACTTATTAATTGTCACATTCTCTGTATTTTTCTCCTTAGTGGAAAGAATTTTTTGATCATTATCAAAACTGATAAATTTTAGTTTTTCAACAACTGAATACCCAAAAAAACTATTCATCTTATCTATGATATCTTTTTTAGAATATTCCATATCAACTTCATGACCTCTTTTAACCATAACTAAAAGTGTACTCACTCCAAATCGATTAGAATTTTTAAAAGATTTTGGGTAACAAACTTTAAATCTTTTTTCTCCAACTATATACTTCCAGTTATTTAAAGTTTCAGAATATATATGACCTTTTTTATTAATAATCTTCTTAACATTTTTTGGCAAGGTATCTCTAAATGATCTTAACCCTTGAATGACCGCGTTTCTCTGCTTAGTATTATTTTTAAATTGCATATGAAAGATTTGATAATAACAAATAAAATTCTTAATTGGTATGATATAAATAAAAGATCTTTACCATGGAGAAAAAAAGTTTCTCAAAAAAAAAGAGAATATTACACACTCATAAGTGAATTTATGTTGCAGCAAACTCAAGTTGCTACTGTCATACCTTATTTCAAAAGATTTATTAAAGATATTCCCAATATTGAAAAGTTATCTAAAATACATGACAGTAAATTGATTAAACTCTGGGAAGGTCTTGGATATTATTCAAGGGCAAGAAATTTAAAAAAAACTTCACAAATCCTTGTTAAAAATTTCAACAAAAGATTACCTCAAAATTTTATGGAGTTAAAATCCCTTCCAGGAATTGGAGATTATACAGCAAGTGCTATCTCAGCAATTGCATTCAATCAGCCAATAATCCCATTAGATGGAAATATTGAAAGGGTATTAAAAAGATATTTACTTCTAAAAAACCAAAAACAAATAAAAAAAGAATATTTGCATCAGAAAAAAAAAATTTTTGGTACATCATCAAAAAGGTCTAGTGATTATGCTCAGGCTTTGATGGAATTAGGAGCTTTAATCTGTAAGCCTCATAATCCAAATTGTAAGGAGTGTCCGTTATTAAAAAAATGTAAATCATTTAAAAATAAAAATTTTGATTTGGTGAAATTTATTAAAAAAGATAAGGAAACCTTTTATAAACTCAATGTTTACAAAAAAAATAATCAATATTTATTAATTAAAAATGAAAAATTTAATTTTTTGAAAAATTTTAATATTTTTCCCATGGAAGAATTAGATAATCCTAAAAATTTTGATAAAGATTTAAATTTTAAAATGTCTAATATGAGCATGAATATTAAAATTGAATATAAAAAAAAATTTAAATCAAACAAAGATTATTACTGGGTTGACCCAACAAAAATCCAAAATTACACTCTTCCAACATTTACAAAAAGAATAGTTAAATTCTTAGAGAGTCATAAATGAAAAAAATAGCAATTATTGGTGCTGGAATTTCAGGTTTATATATTGCAAATTTGTTTAAAGATAATGAGGATTATCAGGTCACTATTTATGAAAAGAAAAGTTCAATAGATATAGATGAAGGCTATGGAATTCAGCTGTCTGTAAATAGTGTAGAGCTTTTAAACAAAATAGGATTTATATCTTTAACTGAAGAAGAAAAGTTTAATCCAAAAAAAATTGATTTTTATGACATAAAAAATTCAAAAAAAATTTGCGATTTAGATATTTCAAAATTTAATAATGAAAATTCCAAATATACTACATTAAAAAGATCCAAACTAATTCAATTTTTAAAAAAGAAGTTAGACAAAAATACGATTAAATTTAACTCAAGCGTTGAACAAATTGATTTTAATAAAGATATTATAAAATTATCTTTTAATAACGATGAGATAAATTGTGATTATTTAATTATCTCTGACGGTGTGTTTTCTAAAGGAAAGTCATTAATTTCAAAAAATCAATCAAAGCCTATTTATAATGATACTATTGCAATTAGAGGCAACATATCAAAAAAAAATCTTAAAAATACAAATAATGAAAATATTTCTTTGTTTTTGGGTTCAAACTTTCATTATGTTGTTTATCCTATTAGTAAAGATAAAGATCTAAATTTTATTGGGATTTTAAAATATAAATTAAATTTAGAAGATCAAAAAAATTACAATTTATTTAATGAAAATATATTTACAGAAAATATTAAAGTTAAATTATCGCAAAAAATTTCACAAAATGTTTTCAAAAATCTTCAAAACATAAAATTATTCCCAGTGTTTGTAAGTAAAAATCTATATAATCCTCCAAAAAATATATTTCTTTTGGGAGATGCATTTTTTGCGTTTTCCCCATCCTTTGCTCAAGGAGCTTCACAATCAATAGAGGGAGCAAATCAATTATATGAATGTATATTAAATAATAATGATAAATATTATAATATCAGACTGAAAAGAGTAAAAATGATTAATAGCAGATCAAATTTTAACCAATTTACCTTTCACTTATCACATCCAATCACTACAACATTTAGAAATATTTTTCTAAAACTTTTAACTAAAAATAAAATCTTTTTGCAGAGTTATTTAGGTAAAATCTATAAAAATTAATTTTTAGAAATTAATTTTTGTCTAAGATAATCTATTGGATAAGTTCTTCCATTTATTTCATAGTGCCAAAAAGTCCATCCATTGCAACTTTCAGCCCCTAAAATAGTAGCAGCAACTTTATGAATAGAGCCCTCCGCTTGATTATTTTTTATACTACCATCGACCATAATTTTGGCTGTTATTTTTTTCTTATTATCAAAAATATTTGTTCCGGGTTTAATTATTCCAAGTTCAACTAATGATCCAAAAGGTATCCTTGGTTTTGATCTGTTATTTTTAAGGGTATCTAATGAATCGTCTTCAAAAGGTTTCGTGGCTTCCAGGCGTTGTTCGGCTGCTTTAAAATAATTTTTTTCTTTTTCTATACCAAAATAATTTCTACTTAATTTTTTTGCTACAGTAGCAGTTGTTCCTGACCCTAAAAAAGGATCTAGTATAAAGTCATTTTTATTGGATGTAGCCAGTAAAATCCTGTGCAACAGTGCCTCTGGTTTTTGTGTAGAATGAATTTTTTTTCCATTTTTTTTAAGTCTTTCGGAACCATTACATATTGGAATGTTCCAATTTGATCTCATCTGGAGATCATCATTAAAACATTTTAATGATTGATAATTAAATGTATATTTAGATCTTTCACTCTTAGAAGCCCAGATCAAAGTTTCATGAGCGTTTGTAAAACGTGTCCCCCTAAAATTAGGCATTGGATTACTTTTATCCCATATGATATCGTTTAAAATCCAAAATCCTAAATCTTGAATTACTTTGCCTACTCTAAAAATATTGTGATAACTGCCAATAACCCAAATAGCTCCATTTTTTTTTAAAATCCTTTTACATTCATTAAGCCATTTATAAGTAAACTCATCATACTTTTTGAAACTTTTAAATTGATCCCATTTATCATTTACAGCATTTACTTTTGACCTATCTGGTCTAGTTAATTCACTTCTTAATTGTAAGTTGTAAGGTGGGTCAGCAAAAATTAAATCGAAAGTTTCACGTGGAATTTTTTTTAGTTCCTCAAGGCTATCTCCGTTAATAATTTTATTTTTAAACTCAGTTTTCATTTATAAAAATTAATTAGACGTCAAATGGATTCTACGGTCAACCACAGATTGAAATATTTGGATTCAACTTGTGTCCAATAATTAATTAATAACTATATGTTGTGTGAAGATATTTTAGATACAGGTGAGAAGCTTTTTCTGTGGTGTTTAGTAATACCTAATTTCTTTATGGCTCTTAGATGTTGTTTTGTTCCATAACCAAAATTTTTATCCCAATTGTAGCCTTTGTTTTTTTTTGAAAGTGAAATTATAAAACTATCCCTTGCATCTTTTGCGATTATAGAGGCTGCGGAAATAGCAGGTATTTTTAAGTCCCCTTTTACAATAGCTTTCATATTATAGTTTTTCATTAAAGGAATATTCTTACCATCAACTAATACTTGTGAGGGTTTTTTTTTGAGCTTTTTAATTGCTCTTTTCATAGCTAGCAAACTTGCTTGTAAAATATTTACTCTATCAATTTCATTTCTTGAGGATTTTGCTATAGCCCAAGTTGAATTATTTTTTATATATTCAGATAAAATTTTTCTTTTTTCTTTTTTTATACTTTTAGAGTCTTTTAATAATTTGATATTGATATCTTTATTCAAAATAACTGCAGCTGCATAAACTGGTCCTATTAAACTGCCTCTACCAACCTCATCAACACCTGCAATAATTTTCATTAAAATTGTATTTTCAAATCTAAAATTCTTTGTCTTATCATTTTTAAATCCTCCCAAGAAAATTTTTTATTTTCTGGAAATCTTAATAGATATGAGGGGCTAAATGTAATCATTAAAGGATAAGTTGTATTTTCTAATATTATTTCTTTCCATTTTCCTCTTTCATAAGAAATCTTTTTGTTAAAACCTATCAGAGCCTCCATTGCAGTGCTTCCAAGCAAAATTATTAATTTTGGATCTATAATTGAAACATGTTTTTTTAGAAAAATCGAATACCTTTTAATCTCTTGAGACGTGGGTTTTCTGTCCTGAGGAGGTCTGTAATTGACCGCGTAACTGAGATAAATATTCTTTCTTTTTAAATTAATCGCGAGTAGCATTTTTTCTAATAAATGCCCAGACTTTCCTTGAAAAGTATTCCCAGTTTTTTCGTCCTCTAACCCTGGCGCTTCTCCAATTATCATTATTGGACTATTTAGATCACCATCTCCTAAAACAAGTCTATTAGATTCAGATTTTAAATTACAATTTTTAATTGAATTAATTTGATTAATCAGCTCATCAATTTGGGCTGTTTTATTTAGGTTTTTATCGCTTTGATTTATTTCTTTTAATTTAAATCTACTTAATGGTTTTTTACTGAAAATGAAATTAGGTTCTATTGAATTTATTATTGTTTTTTTATATGACATTATTGTTAAAATCTTATCTTTTCTTTTAATTTCTATGTTTAAATATAAAGTTTTAATTTTATTATTTGCTTATTTATTTTATCAGAGCTTGGCATTTTCTAAAAGTACTAGTTTTGATGAAATTAATGCAAAAAATTTGTCAAAATATTTTTCTGGAATTATAGCTTTTGAGAATGAAAAAAACTCTGATGCACTAAATTTTTTTAAATCCTCAAAAATATTGATTAATCAACACGATCCATTTCTAAAGAGATTTGTAATGTCATTAGTTTTAGAGGATAAAGTTGCACATGCAATAAATTTAGTTAGAGTTAATAGTAATAAATCCAATTCAAATTTTTTTGAAGCTTATATATTACTTACATTAGATGCTATTAAGAAAAATAATTTTGATAAAGCAAGTAATATTTTATCAAATATTCCTGAAAGTTTTCAAAAAGATCGTTTTAAGTTTATTATCCTTAATTCACTTGAACAGTATGTAAGTCTTTTTCAAAATAAAAAAATAAAAAAAAATAATCAAAATTTCCGAAATTTGTCATTAATTTTAGAAACTTTTCAAAGATGTTATTTAGATGATAAAAATACGGGTACTTTTTTTTCAAAATTAATTAATAACTCTGAAGCTGACTATTCAAGGTATGTCTATTTTTATCTTACTTATCTAATAGAAAAAAATCTAATTCAGCAGGCAAAGGTAATAACTAATGAATTAGATTATATCAACCTAACATTATTATTATCGCAAGGAAAAAGCTGGATAGAAAAAGGTAAATACAATGAATTTGAAAAAGTTTTTTCTTGTAATAACCATAATGATATTTTAGGTGAATTTTTGTTTCTTATTTCGAATCTTTACTCATCACAAAATGAATTTGAAAAATCAAATTTTTATTTAAGATTATCTTACTATTTAAACCCTAAGTTTGTTTTTAATTTATCATTAGTTGCTGAAAATTTTTATTTAAAACAAGACTATGAAAAATCTAAATTGATACTAAAAAATTTCGATAGAAACCAAGATTTTTATTATTGGTATAGAATAAAAAAAGAAGCTCAAATTATAGCAAAAACTAGAAATCAGAAAGAGTCGTTAAATTACATTACTTCTAAGTTAAAAAATTTTACACACTTAAATAACAAATTTTTATTTGATGTCGCAAATTTTTATAAAAACGCAAAAGAATATGATCAAGCAATTAAATATTATTCTATAATTCTTAATTCGTTAGAGGAGAATAGCAATTTAAGAGCAGATATTTTATACAGAAGAGGAGGGACTTTCGAGAGATTAAAAGATTATGCAAATGCTGATAAAGATTTGTTAAAATCTTTAGAAGCTAATCCTGATGATGCTTATGTATTAAATTATTTAGCTTATTCTTGGTTAGAAAGGGATCATAAAATTAATGAAGCAATGGAAATGCTTAAAAAAGCTTATTCTCAAGAAAAAGATGATCCTTATATTATTGACTCGATAGGATGGGCTTATTATTTGATAAATGATTATGTAAAAGCTGAAAAGTTTCTAAAAAGAGCAGTTGAAATGATGCCAGATGATCCAATAGTTAATGATCACTATGGTGATATTCTTTGGAAACTGGATAGAAAAATTCAAGCCAGGTATTTTTGGTCTACTGTTTTAAAAATGAAAAATACTGATAAAGAATTAATTGATAAGATTAAAAATAAATTAATCGAAGGACCTAAAAAGTCTTAATGAGTTATTTTAAGCTTAAATCACACGCAAAAATAAATTTAGCGTTGAATGTAACAGGCAAAATTAAATCATTACACAAAATTGAAAGCATAGTAAGTTTTTTAACTTTACACGACGAAATTTTTATCAAAAGTATTAAAGATAAAAATCATATAGTAAAGTTTATAGGAAAGTTTTCCAAAAATATTAAATCTAAAAATACAGTATCTCAATTATTAGAAAATCTAGAAAAGAAAAAATTTCTTAAAAAAAAATTCAAGATTTTAATTAAAAAGAATATCCCATCTAAAGCTGGTTTAGGTGGGGGGTCGATGAATTCTGCAAGAATTTTTAATTTTTTGAAAAGACGAAATTTTATCAAATTATCAACAAAAGACATGACGAAAATTTTAAAATCCGTCGGATCTGATGTAATTTTAGGAATTTATTCAAAAAATTTAATATTAAAATCGAATGGTTTAATTAAAACTTTTAATGCTAAAAAAAGGATTTATGTTTTAGTAGTAAAACCAAGTTTTGGATGCTCAACTAAACAAATTTATTCCAAGTTAAAAAAGTATACTAAACCCAAATTTAATAATATATCAAAGAATATGTTTAGTTTAGATTTTTTAAAGACTATGGATAATAATTTAGAGGCTGTATCATTAAAAAAATACCCAAAATTAAATACTTTAAAAAAGTTTTTAGAAAAATTGTCAGGAGTTAAATTTGTGCGAATGACTGGTTCTGGTTCAGCAATTATTGGTTATTTCAATTCAGATAAAAAGTGTAAAGAAGCTGAAAAAATAGTTAAAAAAAAATTTAGAAATTACTGGTGTAAAACATCAAAAACTATATAAATTTATTTTTTTTGTGCTATATGAAAGTGATATTGGGGCGTAGCCAAGCGGTAAGGCACGGGTTTTTGGTACCTGCATCCTAGGTTCGAATCCTAGCGCCCCAGCCAAATATGATTAGTATTTTAAATAAATTTGTCAAAAGAATTAACAATTTAAATTATGTAGCATCAGCAATTAAAAATTTATCAAAAGAAACACCAGTAAAAAAAATTTTTGAAGCTATAAATAATTATTCATCTGAAAGTGAGATAAGATATGTGGGAGGATGTTTAAGAAAAATTATAAAAAAAGAAACCGTGGACGATATTGATTTGGCTACGAATTTAGATCCTCAAAATGTTTGTGAAGCTCTCAAAAAAAATAAAATTGACTATTACGAAACTGGACTAGACCATGGAACAATTACAGCTGTTATAGATAAATATAAATTTGAAATAACAAGTCTTAGAGAGGATTTAGATACAGATGGGAGACATGCAGAAGTAAAATTTTCAATTGATTGGAAAAAAGATGCTTCAAGAAGAGACTTTACTATTAATTCAATTTATTCTGATATTGATGGAAACTTATTTGATCCCTTTAATGGACGAAACGATTTAGAGAATGGTGTTGTAAGATTTATTGGTGATCCAAATAAAAGAATAAAAGAGGATTATTTAAGAATATTAAGATATCTCAGATTTTTTTTAATTTATTCTAATCAAATTCATGACTTAAAAACTTCAAAAGAAATAAGAAAAAATATTGAGGGAATTTCTAATTTATCTAAAGATCGATTAATAAATGAACTTGAGAAATTTGTAAAATCTAATGCCTTGACTAAACTTCCTAATGATAGATTTTCATTAGAATTATTTGAAATTATATTTCCTCAAATTAAAAATATCAAATTCTTTTCAAAAATTAATGAGTTTGCAAAAAAGAAAATTGAGGAGGCAGATTTCATTTTTTTACTCTCTGTTTTAATAATTGATGGATCTGATAATACTGACTATTTTATTTATAAATTTAATATCTCAAAAAAAGATCAAAAGAGATTAAAAATTATTAATAATTTTTATAAAGAAAAAATAACTATTAAATCTTTTTCAGAAAATAATTTAAATAAAGTTTTTTATTATCATGGAAAACAAGCTGTTATTGATATATTAGCTTTTAAACTTTTTACTTTAAACAAAATTGATCAAAGATTAATAAATTTAATTGATCATTTTCAGTTTAAAAATTTACCTGTCTTACCTGTAAGCGCAAAAGTCTTGATGGAAAAGTATAACATTCCCGAGGGAAAATTACTGGGTAACAAGCTGAAGACAATTGAAGAAGAATGGATAAAAAATAATTTCCAATTAACAGATAAAAAAATAAATGAAATTGTTAGTCACTAAATATATTTGACATCAATTATTTCAAAGTTTTTTGTTCCAGCAGGAGTATTGATTTCTACAAGATCTTTTTTATTTTTTCCTATAAGTCCTTTTCCAATTGGTGATTTAAAATAAATTAATTTTTGTTTTAAATCTGCCTCATCTTTACCTACAATTTTATAATTAATTTTTTCTCCTGTATTTAGATTTTCAAGATACACAGTTGATCCAAAAATCACTTTACCGTCATTATTTAGTTTAGTGACATCAACAACATTGGCTCTTGCAATTATGTCATTTATTTCTGTAATTCTTCCTTCGTTGTGAGATTGCTCTTCTTTAGCTGCGTGGTATTCAGCATTTTCTTTAAGATCGCCGTGTGATCTTGCTTCTGAAATCGCAGCGACTATCTCAGGTCTTTTTTTTTCTTTTAAGAAAATAAGTTCTTCTTTTAATTTTTCCAAACCGTTAATAGTTATAGGTTCTTTATTCATTATTCATTTATTTCCATTTTGCCAAAGGAGGAAGTGACATTAAAATTCCATCAATGTTACCACCAGTTTGTAGCCCAAATCTTGTGCCTCTATCATATAATAGATTAAATTCAGTATATCTTCCTCTTTTAATATACTGTTCTTCTTTATCTTTATTAGACCATCTTTTTTAATTTTTTTTCTTATAATCTTATTAAATATAATTTGAAAATTTACACCGACATCTCTTATAAATATAAAATCTTTTTCAAAATTATCTTTTTTATAATCAAAGAAAATTCCCCCAATTCCTCTAGGCTCTTTTCTATGATTTAAAAAAAAATATTCATCACACCATTTTTTGTATTTCTTATAATAACCTTTATTATGTTTATCACACATTTTTTTTAAAGTTTTATGAAATTCTTTTTTTTCTTTATCATCTTCTTTAGATGGAGTTAAATCTATACCACCTCCAAACCATTGTTGAGTAGTTGAGATATACCTTGTATTAAAATGCATTGCTGGTATCAAAGGATTTTTCATGTGCATTACTACAGATATTCCTGAAGCCCAAAATCTTGGATCTTTACTGGCCCCTAGTATATTTTTTTGAAATTTTTTTGGGAAACTTCCATAAACTTTTGAAAAATTTACACCAATTTTATCAAAAATTTTTCCATTTCTTAGAATTCTATATTCACCTCCTCCTTCATCTTTTATTTTATTTCTTTTCCAGTGAGTAGATTCAAATTGGATTTTGTTGTTTTCTAAAGTACTGATGTCATTGCAAATTGCATCTTGTAAAAGTTGAAACCAATTACTTACTAAATCTTTTTTAGTTTCTAGGTCCATTTTGTTTGTCTTAAACATTCTGATAAAACTATCGCAACAGAAGTTGCAAGATTTAGTGATCTTTTATTGTTTTCCATAGGTATCTTTAATTTCTTATTTAATATTTTATGTACTTTCTCGGGAACACCAGAACTTTCTCTTCCAAATAAAATTGTATCATTTTTTTTAAAATCAAAACTTGTATAAGATATAGAAGCTTTTGTGGTCATCAATATAATTCTTTCATTTATTTTAGACTCAAAAAAAATATCTGCACTTTCGTAAAATTTAATATCACCTTCATCCATATAGTCCATTACGACTCTCTTAAATCTCTTGTCGGATAAAATGAAACCGCATGGCTCTATTATCTCGATTTTTGCGCCAAGACATGCGCAAGTCCTAACTATTGCTGCTGTATTTTGTGGAATATCTGGTTCAAATAAAGCAATTTTTGGCCTATGTTTTGATGAATTCTGTGTCATTCTTTCAGTAGTAAATTCAGTAATTTATATTATATGAAATCATATATTTAAGTAGAAAAAATCTATATTGAGTATATTTAATTA
>MDTE01095122.1_pt1 | contig 13964 bp, 9 predicted proteins | sample 811231 | NCBI WGS metagenome assembly MDTE01 (sample SAMN05326651, study PRJNA326480) | marine metagenome | isolation source: seawater | place: Indian Ocean: Red Sea | collected 2010 | reverse complement strand
TGTAGCTTGGAAATACAAGTACTTCTTGTTGCCTTCAGATACTATAGCTGCACCTGTTGCAGAAGACTTGTCATGATCGATAGTCCATCCACTACTAGTCCATTCTAATGCAACCTGAACACCCAATGGGTTACCTTCAAAGTCCAATAGACCAACTTTGAAAGTTCCTACTGTTTCGGTGCCTGAATTAATTACTTCAAGCATGAAACTGAAGTATGGATCATTTTCACAGTCACTTCCAGCTCCTGAAGTACAACCGGTCATCTTAACCCAACCTTGACCAGATTCTCCGAAACCTGTAGCATGTGAAACATATCTTACATCACTACCAATTGAAAGATCTGGCTTAGCAATTATCAAAGTTGCTTGTCCATCAGAATCACCACTGGTGAAAGTGTTGTCATAATCAGTCCATGATCGTGCATCTGCCTGGATACTATAGGTACCTGGAGGTGCCCATGCTGCAAAACCAACCTTAACATCTACAGATACAGTCATAACTGAACCTGGATCTGCAAAGTTGTTTGCACTAGGTTCCATTGGCCTACCAGCTTGAGAATTCCAACTAGATTTAGTTGGATTATTTATGGCCCAACCAGTTTCATCTAATGTTTGCTCTGTAGTTCCACTTGGCCACTCAATTAATCCAGTATCGCTGATATATGCTGTCTGGTCTCCTTCACTTGCATCACGTCCTGATCCCCATAAACCACTAATTGGTTTAATGGCTACATAGGTGTCTCTTCCCTTCTGAAGAATAGAGTCCATAATTGCTTTAGTTCCATCTTTCAAAGTAATGAAAGAATTATCTGGAGCTGTAATTACAAAATCAATAACTCCTGAATCCGCAGAGGCTCCATAGTTGTTCACCTTAACTGTATAAGTTCTGATAATCTCATCACCGGATGCTGAAGAAGGTTCACCATTCTGAGTTGTTGGTGATATCTCTTTGACATCCACTGAGAAATCATCTAAACCGAATACTGCAGGATAGAATGCTGTAAATTCACCACCATCACCTGTACCAGTATTTGTTCCTGTCAAACGAATCTGCATTGTACTACGGACATACTGATCCTGTAGGTTACCAGAACCATCGCCTATTTGTTCAACAGTGCCCAAATCTGCAAAGAAGGTTTGAGTTGTTGAATTGTCAAAGTTACTGCTTCCAGTCCAGCTATCTGGCAATTGTGTATAGTTTGCACCAGGTATAGAATAAAGAGTAGACAATTGATCAGCTGCTCTCCACTTGATGTTATACCAGGCTCCACTAGAACCTGCTCTAACTTGTGCTTTAACATGTGCATCATCCAAATCATATTCTGCTTCTACAACTAAGAATGGTCTGCTGTTCCATACTGTAAATACTTCAGATGTCAAAGAACCATCAGTTTCTCCATCCCAAACATATGATCCTGAAGACCAAGCATTATCCATGGTCCACTGATCCCCAGACAGAAGCATAGCACCAAGTACTATTGTTATTGTCTTAACGTTGTTTGCTGGATTCTCATCAGGTACAGTTGCCTCATCAAGTCTCCAAGCAGAGATTCTTAGAGTATAAATTCCTGGGGCAAAACCAGCACCCCATCTCCAATCGTCCCCACCAACATCTGAATCAACTGTAAATGTTTGACCTTTTTCAAGTCCAGTTTTTCCATTATCATCAGGATCAAAGTCTGCTGGTATTTCAAAGAAATTGAAAGATCTGTCTGTAGGCCACACACGTATACCATTTGAGTCAGTAATTTGTGCATAGATTGTCACACCTACTTGAGGTTCAAGACCAATACCCTTGACAGTAACTGACAAATCATGATCTCCTCCGGATGCTGCATACCTCTCTGTATCAACACTAACGATATCAAAGTTGTTTCGGTATTCATTACCAATCACCATGATATCATCTAATAGAACACCTTTACCGCCTCCACTTTGCGTGACAACTCTAAAGTCTATCCAGATTTGGAATCCTTCAAAGGCCTCTAAAGATAATTCTTCGACAACCCACTGGGCTTGATCTTCAGAGAAGAAAACACAACCACAATCCTCTTCATATGTTTTCAAAACAGTCCAATCTCCAGATGCAATTGACTGACTACTATCGAAATCTGTAGCAGCCCTTACTTCTAGTCTATCTCCTTGTTCAAAGTCCCATTTGATAGCATAGGTAAGTATTGGCTGGAAAGCAGCCCTAAGGTCTACATTAACATCAGCTTGGAACTTATCTCCAGATCCATCACGATCATAAATATCCTGAGTGATTAAACTGTCATCAGCTCCTGATGCTGTAGATGGATTATTAACTACATCAGAATTTTCATCAGCATATTGCCAGACCATTTTTCCTGAATAACCTCTACCATCTCCAATATCACGCTCTTTCCAACTATTAGATTCTCCAGCATTCCTATCAACCTTGCTGTATGAATAAACTGCAGATCTGTCAGTTGGAGTGTCTACATTATCCTTAAAGAAAGTATCAAACACACGGAATGTGACTGTTAACGAATTGTTCCATGGGAAGTAATCTTTACCTTGTGGCACTAAGACTTCCACAGTAGCGAAGTAAGTATTAGCTCCTGGACACCTAAACGTTGAGAACAATTCTTTTTGATCTTCAGTACCGCTGCCTGGTGTTATGTCTCCATATCTTGAATTACCTGCAAGATTTGGAATAGAAGGCTGTGTTACTGAAAGCCAGTCAGGCATATCTTCTGAAGTTTCACCTTGTAAATTCGAGACTGAAATCTTAACTGGTAAATCAGTCCATGGTGCTTCTCCTGCGTTAACTACAGTAGCATTAATTTCTCTCCATAATGATTCATCTGAACCATCTTCTACTGCCCAATCATCATCGACGACAATATCGCCAACTGCTACGTCACGAGTTATTTTCTCAGTTCCACGGAAAACAATTTCATCAATGAACCAGCCAGCATATGGTCTGCTTCCTTCTGTATTTTGATCACTATCTGCATCCATTTGAACTCTCCATTGAACTTGATCAGTGTCCTCTTTTCCAAAATAATCACTTCCTAACACGTAACCTTGATACTTAGGATTACCTCCACCCCAGAGATACCAAGAACCTTCACCGGGACAGAAACCACTGTAAGAAATCAAATTAGTCCATGATACACCATCTTTTGATACCTGCATACGGAAATAATCACCAGATTCCATACATCCAGTAAATAACATACCTACAACTACTTCCTCCATAGCACTCAAATCTAGAGGAGGAGAAACGAAAAAGTCATCTTGGTAAGGTTCAGCAGTGAATTTAGGACAGTCACTGTCTCCAGAATCATCCCAATCACAATTTGAAGCAGAAGCTCCAGTTTTGTACCAACCATTAGTGTTGAATGATGCTAAAGCTGATTTACCTTCATGGTAAACTGAACCTGATGTTTTATTCAAAGTTCCACCATTGTCTGCACAATCATCTGCAACTCCATCTGCCCAACCACAACCATCCATATCCCAGTCATAACTGGAAGCACGATGGTAGTTGACGTGGTCTAAACTGTTAGCTCCATTATCGTCTGTATCACCGAAGGTTATCTTTGGACCAATCTCATCATCTGGGTGTTCACCGTTTTCAATCCATTTTCCAACACCTACATCTGCTTGGACGTAATTGTTAGCAACGCCTTCATCACCTGTATGTTTAACTTCAGCTGAAAGTCTGTCCATTCCAGCACTTGTGAACATAACTGCACGTGCTTTGTTTTCATCTAAACCATCGTATATACGCTGATGTCTGTCATTTGTTTTATTAAAGGTAAACACAACACTATCTCCATTTTGTATAGAATCCGAAATGTGCATAGGATGTCCTTCTGGGAATGCTCTAGTGTCGAATGTACTATCGAATAAAACTTGACCAAATTGATTTTTCAATTTTAAATGTACAGCTGTGCTACTCTGTGGAAGCATACCGTAATTTGTAACTGTAATTCTTATGTCAACAGGTACCATAGCCTCTACAGATCTCCAATATTGAACATGATTAGGTATATCTACACCACCAATTCCAATATCAACATTCTGTACTGGCTCTTTAGTTACTTCCATCCATGAAAGAACTGTTGCAAAGAAATCTGCTCTATCTGATCTTTTGTTGAATACTCCAATTTCATCAGCAAACATGAAAGCTTTATGAGTTTGTGGTCCAACATAACCATCTACTGGAAATTGAATTGCATGGTATTTGTGACCATCAGATGCATCTTTACGAGCATCCATCAAGAATGCTCCAGTTGCTGAAGAATCATATGGCTTGTTACCACAAGGTCTGTCAAGGTAGTGTACACCTGCTGTATCTGTTGCGTATTCTTTACCTTCCATAATAGAACCAGCAACTCCTTTCATTGGGTTTGAAGTTCCACCAACAACAATGTATGATGAATAATAGGTATCTGAGTGCATGTAATTATTTTGGAAACTACCTGCGTTTGCATCGAACCAATCACTCATCTGTGTTGATACAAACATATTTCTGTTACTTGTACAGAAATCATCTGCTTCACCACAATTACCATCTAAATAGCTGGAAAGTGTAGATTGTTCATTACTTGATAATATTTGAGTATTCCATCCTGAATACCAAATTATAACTTCATAGTCGTCCACTATAGACAAACCAGCATCACCTGATGGAAGCTCTTTAGCAGTTCCACCCCATCTTCCGGCACGGAAAACATCATATGAGTAACCACCATCATTCAAGGCAGTTGCAATATGTGATGCTTCTAGCCATGGACCTGACATCCAGTTTTCACCGTCGTCATCTACAATCAATACTTTAGCATCTCCTGCGTCCTGCTTTGCAGGGGAAAACTTACCATCTTCTAAAGTTGTAGCCCATGGTACTTCTTGTCCTGGCAGAATTGTGTTAAGCTCACTTATAGCTTCAACATGTCCTTCTGACTCTGACATTAATGCTTCACCAATCATAATACCTGTGGTGACTTCGCTCTCTTGCTCATCGCCCGATCCTGCTGATGCTAGCAATGTAAAACTGCTAAATACAAACAAGGTTGCGACGAAAATTGCCATCAATTTCCCTGAACGGGAGACTGACTCTGATACGTTTGCGTTCATTTTTTGCACACCTTCGCGTTTTGTCCTATTACCGCACTATAGAATATAGAAACGGTCTACCATCACTGACAAGGCCTTAATAAAAGGAATCCCGCTTTTTTACAAACTAATATAAAAACTTACTGGTTTGTCGTTTGGACATTGGAAACAGATTTGATTATATCAAAAACCATCAAAGAACTCATGGGTGAATATGGATGAACTACTCTTTCTAAAATACATTTATAGCTTAAATCTAGATAATCGCTTATTTGAAAATTTTCATCATTATCGACAATTTTATACAAATGAATCACACCTTCAGGTTTCAATTTAGTGCTTAAATCCTTCAAATAAGGTAATGGATTTGTTGGATTATTCATGATTATCCTATCATATAATGATAATTCAGTTAAAATATCTTCTATTTTCGAACAAAAAAAATCATAATCAGATTCCGAAATATTGTTTAATTTGAAGTTTTTATGTGACCACCTTTCTGATTCAGGATTCCAATCAACTGCTGTAACTTTACAACCTTTTGAAGCTAAAGTAACTGCAAACGGTGAAGCGCCTGCAAAGGCATCTAAAACGTATTCACCGGATTTAGCATCATCGTAAACACGCTTTCTTTCCATAGCTAAACGTGGAGAAAAATAAACTTTAGATATGTCTAAATTAAATTCAAAACCATTCTCCTTATGCGTTGAAACAAAATTATCATCTCCGATTATCATCTCTAAATCTCTAACACGGAAATCACCTTTAACTCCTAGATCTAAGGCAATTTTCTTTATATTTGTGTGACTCTCTAATAAAGCTTCAGAAATATTTTTAGAGTATTGAAGTGCTTCTTCAGACAATTTTAATATTGCAATATCTCCAAAGATATCAAAAGCTCTAGGTGCAATATTTCTAATTTCTTCGGATAGTCTGAGCCTGTAATCTCTTGATATTCTAGTTGATTTTATTCCCTCACACTCTACTATTTCACCATCCACCACAAATTTTAGTGGCCATAAAATATAACCCTTCTTCTTTATTGGTAAAAATGAATCATGAAGTGCTTTGGATTCTTCAAGAAAAAGCTTTGCCTCTTGTGCTCTATTATCTGGTACTTTAAGGTGCTTAATCAATTAATTCTCTATAAGATTCGGAATCCAACAAGTCCTCTAATTTAGTATCTGGTTCAATAACAACCATCCATCCAAAATCATACGGTGATTCGTTTATTAATTCAGGTGATTCTTCAAGTCTCGTATTAATTGAAACTATTTTACCAGATACTGGTGCATAAATATCGCTTGCTGCCTTAACAGATTCAGCAACTGCCATTGGTTCCCCCTTAGAAAATTCCGAACCTAAATCTGGTAATTCTACAAAAACAACATCAGAAAGCGCATCTTGGGCATGATCAGTTATTCCCACTTTAACATTTCCATCCTCTTCTAAACTGGCCCATTCATGCTCTTTGGTATATGACAAGTTCTCTGGTATTTCACTCATAGGAATGGCATTCGCACCACACGCCCATTTAAGTGGTTACCGCGTACTTCTACAGTTATAGATTCACCAATCTGCAAATCAAAATATGCCATACCTATACCTTTTCTAAGTGATGGAGACAGAGAGCCACTAGTAAGCGTTGAAATTTTATTACCTTGATAAAAGACTGAATTACCAGGTCTAATGACTCCACGATCCTCTAAAAGAATTCCTGCCAATTTAGAATAATCATTAGATTTCAACTCTAACAAAGAATCCTTACCAATAAAATCGTGCTTCCAGTCAATGACCCATGAATAACCGGTTTCAAGTGTTGTTTGTTTGCCATTAAAATCTTGACCGGATAAAAGATAACCTTTCTCAAGACGTAGAGTATCCCTAGCCCCTAAACCAATAGGTTCGGCCCCCATATCAATCAATGCCTCCCAGTGCTCTATAACTTCATCTAAAGGCCCTATAATTTCACAACCTTTTTCGCCCGTATAACCAGTTCCACTGATAATTGTTTCACCAATAGTTACTAATTGAAATGAACCAACTGTTGTGTTAAGATGTTGACCTAAAAGTCTAGGCGCATCTGGACCTTGTAAAGCTAAACAAAAATATTTATTTGATAAATTATCAATTGAAACATTGAAATTATCTGAATGGGACAAAAGCCAATCATAAATTTCATTCACTTTTGATGAATTAGGAACTAACATATAATTTTCATCAGATAAAGTATATACTATTGTATCATCTATTATACAGCCCTCATCATTCAGAATGTGGCAATAACGACAATCTCCATTTTTCTGTCTTTTCATATCCCAAGTGGTTATGTACGAAAGAAAATCTACTGTGTCTGGACCTTTAACAAAAATTTGACCCATGTGAGAAACATCAAATATCCCTACTTTCTCTCTAACTGTTTTGTGTTCTGATAGAATGCTAGTATACTGTATCGGCATTTGCCATCCTGCAAAATCAACTATTTTTGCCCCACTATTTTTATGATGATTGAAAAGTGGAGTTTGATTAAGACTCATCAATTACTTAGTTGGAAAGGGTGCCATAAGGGCTAGGGCGACAATCTTATATGGGAAGTGTTTAGAACGCAAATGTGGCATCGTCGGAAGAAGAACAGAAGGATGGAAACCCTGAAGAAGAAAAAGTAGAAGTCAAAATTGAAAATAAAAAATCTACAAAGAAGAAATCAAAGAAAAATCAAAACCAGGGTGAAGAAGCAAATCTAAGAGTCACACTGCCCTACAAACCAAAAGGTGAAATGTTTGCAGTTGCAGAGACATTTCAAGGAGGATCAAGGTTACAATTAATTTGTGAGGATGGTGAAAGAAGAATGGGGCGTATTCCTGGAAAACTGAGAAGAAGAATGTGGGTCCGAGAAAATGATCTTTTGATCGTTGTACCTTGGTCATTTCAAGACAGTAAAGCAGATGTGAAATTTAGGTACACGCCTACTCAAACCTCAAACCTAAAAAGATTGGGAAAGATTCCTGAAATACTAGACATTTACTGATTCAATGAGAACGAATGTAGAAACTTTGGATTGGAATTTGGGACACCTAAATGATTCTAAAGATAAAGATGGACGTAAGACAATTGATGACGTTTTTGATGAAGCTACCTTAAGACATATTCAACAATTGTTCAGTAGAGGAATTATTGCTACTGTAGAAAATATAATTGCTACTGGAAAAGAAGCAAATGTTTTCAGAGCAAAAACATTGGATGGCAGAAATAGAGCTGTTAAGATTTATAGATTGAATACTGCAACATTTCGAAAATTAGAAAAATACATTGATGGCGACCCCCGATTTAGAAATAGTGGAAACAATCCAAGAGAACGTGTGTTCACTTGGGCTCAAAAGGAATACAAGAACTTGCATTCAATGAAAGCAAGTGGGGCAATTGTTCCAAAGCCATTCCATGTACACAAAAATATAGTAGTAATGCAATATATTGGTTGGAGATATAGACCATACCCTACAATTAAGGATTTAATCCCTAAAAAACCTAAAGATTTTCTAAAATTATTATTGGAATCAATATATTCATATAAAAAAAGTAGTTTAACTCATGGTGATCTTAGTGAATACAATATACTTAACGTGAGAGAAAAACCATGTATTATTGATGTGGGACAAGCAGTTCCGAAAGAGCACCCTATGTATGAAGAATTACACAAAAGAGATATGAAAAACATGTACCGATTCTGGAAGAAGCACATTAATGAGTTAAAATTAGAGGATTTGCAATAATGGATTACGTTAAGGTTCCATTATCTAGACTTGGAGCAATAATAGGACCAAAGGGAGATACAAAAAAGAAAATTGAAAACTTAAGCGGTTGTGAAATTAAGATAGATTCTAATGAAGGAATAATTGAAATACTTAAAAAAAATGAAAAGGACCCCTTGAAAAGTTTACAATTGATTAGTACCGTAAAAGCTGTTGGAAGAGGGTTTACACCTGAAAAAGCAATGCAGCTTTTGGAAATGGAATATTATTTGGAAGTTGTAGATATTAGAGATTATATTGGCCGCTCTAAGAAAAGATTAGCAACTATAAGGGGAAGAGTAATTGGTAAAGCTGGAAAAACCAGAAAAATAATAGAAGACATGACTGGTGCAGATTTAGCGATACAAGGACACACCGTTTCAATTATATCGGATTTAGAAGGCCTAGAGGCTGCGAAAGTTGCGATATCTATGGTTTTAGCAGGTTCCGAACATGGGGCCGTTTACAAATATTTAGAAAGCTTTAGGAGGCGTACTAGATAATTTTTTTGGGGTGTTTCATAAAGTTTACTGCTTAATTTTATATATTTGGGGCGTGTGTAAAGAATACAATTTATGCAAATTTTACAATTTGCAATCCTTGTAAGGTGAAAAATAATGAAAATGAACAACGATTTGAAATATGTAGAAAAAAGAAGCATCATACAAAGTAATACGAACATGAGGTCTAACTCATGAAAATTACTTTCTTAGGAGTTGGGGAAGCATTTGATGAGGACTATACTCATACTTGTATATTAGTAGAAGCTGCCGGAAGAAGGATGTTAGTCGATTGTGGAGCAACGGCACCACCATCTGTTTGGCATCAATCAAAAAGGCCTGACTATCTTGATGGAATTTTCATATCTCATTTTCATGCCGACCACGTTTTTGGCCTCCCCGGATTGATGAAAAGAATGGAAGAAGATGGTAGAACAAGGCCATTTTACTTGTTCGGACCTGTAGGAACTCAGCGTAATGTTGAAAGGTTAATGGAAGTTGCATATCCTGGAATGGTTGCTCACCTACCATTCACATTAAGATTCAGAGAATTACAAAGATCCCATCGCTGGGATGATTGGAATCTAAGAGTAGTCAATACAAGACATACTGTTCAGAACCTTGGATTGAGACTAGAAGCTGGAAGCCCAACCAAAGTTTTCTGTTATTCAGGTGATGGAATGTTCACCCCTACTGCATCTAAACTATATACAAATGCAGATTTATTGGTACATGACGCATATACTATGGATGGAACTGTACTAAATCCAAGAGGTGAAACTATCAATATAGGTACCAAAACTCATTGTTCTGTCCAGCAATTAGAAAGATTAGATGATATGGCTAGACCAAAAAAGATGGCATTAATACATCTTAATCGAACTCTACGTAAGGAAAAGGCAGATATTCTAAAGAAATATAAACAAAGAAGATGGATTATTCCTGAGCCTAGGGATGTAATCGAACTGTAGATGCATCGACTGGTACATACCATACGTTTCGAATCAGCCCGCAAGCTTACAAAAGTTCCAGAAAGCCATCCATGCAGTAATTTGTATGGTCTTGCTTTTAAGTTGGAAATTCATATAGAAGGTATAGTTGATCAATCAACAGGATTTGTAACTGATTTTAACAACATTGAAAAGGAATTTAAGTCAATCAAAAGTCAGCTCGACCATAATTATTTGAATGAAATTAAAGGATTAGAAAATCCAACTAGTGAAAATTTGATTGAATGGATCTGGAATAACCTAGAATCAAGACTTGGAGGACTTGTTAAACTTGTACTCTGGGAAAATGAGGTGTCGAGAGTAGAATTTAAGGGTAATTAAGTAATTCTACGGCGGAGAATAGAGATTATAGCAATAGCAGATATCACAAAAATAAAATGTGATGAGGGGAGTATTGGTGAATCAGCAATTTCTGTACTCAAAGTCACTGTTATTTGTATGGACACTGAAGCCTGTCCTCCCTTAGAATCTGAAACAAAAAGTGTAATCAAATGGACTCCATCACTTAGAAAAGACTCTGCAAAGAAACTAGGAGTTGTGTAAAGTTCACCATCTAAACTACTTGACCAAGTAAACAATAATTCATCACCATCTAAGTCCATAGAACCTTGGGATGAAAATTGAATTAGTTGACTACTACCAAATGTACTTCCTGTTTGAGGAGAATTAATAACAGCTATAGGATTATTATTTACAGTTTTTTCAAGAACCTTCACAACAACTGTATCTGGTGAAGATGATTTAACTCCTTCATCATCTTCAACATGCAATGACACAGTATACTCGCCCTGTTCTTCATAATAATACTCTATCCAAGATTTCGTAACCCAATCTGTACTCTTAGAATCTCCAAAATTGAACTTATATCTTACAACCTGGTTATCATCCGAAGAAGTATTGCCTGAGAAAATTATTTTATCATTAACATACACCTCCTCAAAATTTGATTTTAAAGAAGCTGTTGGTCTACGGTTTGCATCATCATTTGTAACTTCCACTTCGACACTGTATGTTGACGAATAATTATAACCATCAAAAGAACGAGCTTCGATAGTATACCGACCATTAAAATCCTCAGTAGTATTCCAAACCCATGCCCAATTCTCAAAACCGATTGCCTTCTGCCATACATTAGGTGCTATACGTACCTCAACTTTTTCCAGATTATGATCATCACTAGCTGTGCCTTTAACTACAACCACATCTGATACCACCTCATTCATATATGGTTCTGTTATGAAAATCATTGGCCTTTGTGAATCTAAGAAATCACTAACTTGAACATCAACTTTATACTCATGGTTAGAAATATCCTCATCTTGAGGACTTATATCTATAATTTTCACACTTATTTGATGATTTCCTTTCTCAGCAATCCAATTAGATTGAATATTTACGGCCCCATCTGATTCCAAACTATTTGTAGATTCAACGGTTTGATATAGATTATTATCGTTATAGAATTCAACACTGAATTTATTAGCAGGACCTGGCCCCTGATTAACTATACGTGCAGTAACCAAGGTTTCTTGACCTTCTGATATTGTGGATGGCAATAACAATTCCTCAACAAAAAGATCAGGAAGATCTGTAAAAGAAGAAACTGTAATTATTTGCTTTTTTGCATACATATCATTTAGAAAATATTCTACAGTAACATCAATACTATCATCAAAACTAGGGGATATTATATCAAAATTAAACTCTGGGAAACTAGTTACAACATCGCCTGAACTTAATTGAGCGCTATAATTGAAATTAGCTTCTATTACCCATTGTTCATCTATTTCGATTACTGACTTAATACCTGTATCACCTTCAACACCATTACCCTCATTAGCATCTATTGAGAAAACCGAAGGTTTTGGCCAGGAACTAGAATATTTTGAAATGATTCTAATTTCATCAGGTATTTGGCTTCCTGTAACAAAATTTTGAATTGTACCGCCATCTTTACCTCTATTTGTATATTCAGTCATTGTATGCTCCATTGAAGCTGTAAAGGTCTCACTAGTCTGAGTCTGAATACCAGTAGGGCCATCAAATTGTGTGGAAGATAAATCCTGAGAACGTGAAACGGCACCGACCAATTCAACAGTACCCCAACCATAACAATTGTTAGGTGTATAAATTTCTCCACAGTCTATGTCTAATGGTACTTTATGATCGCTAGTCTCTCTAAGTATTTGTTTAACATAATCCGTATTTGATGTAGGTGCAACGTCAGGATTTGCTTGAATCATCAAAGCTGCAACACCGGCTACATGTGGTGTAGCCATTGATGTTCCTGAATATGACACATAACCATCTCCTGAACCTGCGTTTGCAGACATTATTGCTCCGCCAGGTGCCATAACATCAGGTTTCAATCTTCCATCACCAGTTGGTCCTCTTGAAGAATAAATTTCTCTATTATGATTATCATTAACAGAACCAACTGTTATTGCTTTAACACTATCACCAGGGTAAGAGGCTGAACCTGGATGCGCTGCAATACCCAAATTCCCGTTCCCAATAGCCACAACTGTTACTATTCCAGCCTCAACAGCAATATCTAGAGCTTGGGAAATTGAAGAATCTCCTGTATTTGTTGCTCCGGGAATAACAATTGGGCCCCCTAACGACAAAGACATAACATCAATTGAGAATCTGTCTTTGTTTTCAATAGTCCAATCAACTGCTCTCAATAAGTCACCCTCATCACCAGAACCTCCATCAAGTGCAATAACGCCAACAAGGTTTGCTTGTGGTGCCACTCCTGAATAAGTACCTGAAGCTCCTCCTGTGCCGGCAGCTATTCCTGCACAATGTGTACCATGGCTACCTGAATCATGTGGTTGTTCTTCAGGATATTCTTTATCTGTATTAGCATTGTAAAAAGCAAGCATACCCTCTGAGTCAACTGATATTTTAGGATCATCTGTTTCAGGATTATCATCCAAATCATCTAATGATTCATGATTAAAATCAATACCTGTATCTAATATCGCAATTGTAGTGTCTTCACCTCTAAAACCAAATTCATCCCAAATTACATCAGTGCCTATCGAATCAATACTATTATCCAAACTTGGATAAAAAAGAACATCTGCTTCTAACAAAATTAATCCAGGTAAATATGTGACTTCTGGAACTTTATCAATAGGTAGAATGAAACAGATGGTGTTAAATCTTGGAAAACTTGAAGTTATTACACCTCCTAGGTCTTCAATGAAAATATTGTGATTAGTACTAAGTAATTCTAATTGAGCAACCAAATTAATCTCACCTTCGGGTGCTGGAGATAGCCCTAATTCATCTGCTCTTTGAGGATTTTGAAACACCAATTGTAAACGCATATCTACCAAATGAATATTTTCAGCAGGTATTACTGCAGGTTCTTCTGCTGTTTCAACAAGAGGACTGAAAATTGTTGCTAAGAAAATTGCTGAGACCAAATAGTAGGAGTAGCGAGTCACAACTTCTTACTGGCTATGCATTAAAAGAATATGGCGCCCAGACCGGGATTCGAACCCGGGTTTGAAGCTCCGCAGGCTTCTGTGATTCCAAGCTACACCATCCGGGCGCAGAAGTGCACT
>MDTE01179931.1_pt1 | contig 13965 bp, 16 predicted proteins | sample 811231 | NCBI WGS metagenome assembly MDTE01 (sample SAMN05326651, study PRJNA326480) | marine metagenome | isolation source: seawater | place: Indian Ocean: Red Sea | collected 2010 | reverse complement strand
ATTTGGTGATCTTTATATAAGAATTGTAACTCAAGTACCAACGTCACTTTCTAAAAGACAAAAAGAAATATTAGAAGAATTTAATGAAATCGAGTTAAATAAACCAGATCCGGTAATTAAAAGCTTTTTTGAAAAAGCTAAAAAATTCTGGAGAAAAAATTAATTTAAATGGAAACAGATCAAATAATGTCTGCAGTATTTCTGATTGCAGTTCTTGCTTTAATCTTACCAAGTTTTTTATCCACCAATAATAAATTAAAGCAATTTTTAAACAATTTATCTATCTGGACTATAATTGTGCTAGTAATTATTGTAGTTATTTATTTGATTGAACAATGAAAAAAATTAATTTAGCAATAACTGGTTGTATGGGTAGAATGGGTCAACAACTCATTAAGTCATCAAAAAAAGATAAAGCTTTTAAAATAGTAACTCTAACTGAAAACAGAAAAATAAATAAAAAGATTTCTGGAATAAAGCCTGAATTAAATTCTGTAAATTCATTTAAAGGCGCACACGTCATTATTGACTTCACAGTTCCTAAATGTACTTTAGAAATGCTCAAAATTGCATCAAAACAAAAAAAAAAGATCATAATTGGGACAACAGGTTTTTCAAAAAAAGAGGAAAGTTTGATAGAAAAATTCTCTAAAAAAATTCCAATTTTAAAAGCTGGAAATATGAGTTTAGGCGTAAATTTACTCATATATCTTACTGAAATTGCATCAAAGTCCTTAGGAAAAAATTTTCTAAGTAAAATCTACGAAGTTCATCATAGACATAAAAAAGATTATCCATCCGGAACTGCTTTGATGCTTGGAAAAGGAATCGCAACTGGAAAAAACAAAGAATTTTACAGTTTAATTGGAAAGAAATATTTAAATAAGAAATCATTTCCATATGCAAAAAAAATAAATTTTAACTCAATAAGGAAAGGAGAAGTAATCGGCGAACATGAAGTCGCATTTTCTAGTGGCAAGGAAATAGTAACCTTAAATCACGAGTCTTTTGATCGAGCTCTTTACTCAGAAGGTGCACTTGCTGCTGCAAAATGGATACTTAACAAAAAACCAGGTCTCTATTCAATGAGAGATCTTTTAAGCTTTAAGTGAATAATAACGAGAAATCTAAGATTATTATCAGGATCTTGAATGATACCTATCCGAAAGTTCCAATTCCTCTAAATTACAAAAATATATTTACTCTTTTAATATCAGTTCTTTTGTCGGCACAATGCACTGATGTAAATGTAAATAATGTTACTAAATCAATTTACCCAAAATATAATAAACCAGAGCATTTTGTAAAGTTAGGTAGAAAAAAAATTGAAAGTCTAATTAAAAGGATTGGAATCTTTAGAGTCAAAGCTAAAAGCATTTTTTATTTATCTAAAACATTAGTTGAAAAATATAATAGTAAAGTGCCAAATACATATGAAGAGCTTGAACAATTACCAGGCGTTGGACACAAGACAGCTAGCGTTGTAATGTCTCAAGGTTTTGGTTTCCCTGCATTCCCTGTTGATACCCACATTCATCGACTTGCTCAAAGGTGGGGTCTTACAAGTGGAAAAAATGTTTCACAAACAGAAAAAGATTTAAAAAAAATATTTCCAAAGAGGCATTGGAACAAATTACATCTTCAAATAATTTGGTATGGTCGAGAGTATTGTAAAGCAAGAGATTGTCACGGAATAACTTGTAAAATTTGCAAAAGCTGTTATCCAAATAGAAAAAAGCCAATTAAAACTAAAAAAGCATAAAAGTATATGAAAATTTTAGGTATCGGAAACGCAATAGTAGATGTTATTTGCAAAGTAAAGGATAATTTTTTGGAACAACATTCTTTGACTAAAAGTACAATGAAATTAGTAGATGAAAAAGAATTTAAAAAATTGCTCACTAATTTGAAAATAGAAGAGACTGTATCCGGTGGTTCAGTTGCTAATTCTATTGTTGGTTTATCACAACTAGGAAATAACGTAGGTTTTATTGGCAAAATAAGTGACGATGAACTTGGTAAAAAATATGAGGATGGTCTTAAAAAAGAGAATGTCGAATATTTTTATTCGAAGAAAAAAGAGAAAGTACCAACTGGAACTTGCTTAATTTTAATTACGCCTGACTCTGAGAGAACTATGGTAACCTTTCTTGGAACCGCTGGTAAAATAAGTGAAAATGATATTGATACTAATGCAATAAAAAAAAGTGAAATTTTATTTCTCGAAGGGTATTTGTGGGATGAAGGAGAGCCAAGAAACGCTTTTGATAAGGCAATTAATTGTGCGAACAAAGTAGCAATGTCTTTATCTGATTTATTTTGTGTGGAGAGGCATAAAAAACATTTTTTAAATTTAGTAAAAAAAAAATTAGATATAACTTTTGCAAATGAGCAAGAAATTATGTCTTTGATTGACACCAAAAATTTTGATGACGTAATACAGTTTTCAAAAGAAATTAAAAAGCTAATAATTATAACTAGAGGATCCAAAGGCGCACTTGCAGTAAATAATGAAGAAGTTTTTGAATGTTCTGCACAAAAAAATTTAAAAATAATTGATTTAACTGGAGCTGGTGATCTATTTGCAAGTGGTTTTCTCGATAGTCATGTTAAAGGAAAAAAACTAAGTGAGTGCTTGCAAAATGGAACTAAAATGTCCTCTAAAATAATTGAAGTTATCGGAGCTAGATTAAATTAAATTACTTTTTTCTTCGTTTAAAACTACCTTTGCCTTTTTTAGGTTTGACAACTCTTTTTCGATATTTCTTGGTAAACAAATCTAAAGCTATCTTATTCCTTTTTTTCACAAGAAATATCCATCTTTATCATTTAAAATAAATTCTTCATCTAAAAATTTATCTTTAATTTTCTTTCTAAGCCTATAAATGTGCGTCTCCACAGTATGAGTGTCTGCATCTGATGAATAATTCCAAACAAATGATAGTATATTTTTTTTTGAAATAGGTTTTTCTGAATTTAAAAAAAGTTCAATAAGTTGAATTTCTTTTTCTGTCAAAATCACAAAAGTATTTTTTTTAATAAGTTTTTTCTCATTTTTGTCTAGAATATAAGATTTTACTTCAATCGTAGAATTTTTATTGAACCTTTTTTTTGCAAAAATATCCTTTATTATTCTATTCATTTCTTTGATTGAGGTTGGAAGATTTATTATATGATCAAAATTTTCTTTCGATTTACTTTTCTTTGAACAAGCTAGTATTTTTAAACAATCTTTTAAATTTATTAATTTTTTTAATTTATCATATTCTTGCTCGTGACAAATCACACCGTAAAATTCTTTTTCAGCAAAATTGTTAAAATTCTTAGAGTTTGTTATCAAGTTAAACTTTAAAACTGGCTTAAGTTCATTTAATGTAGAAATAAAACTGTCGGGTCCAAGAATTAAAATATTGATTTTATGCATATATTTATAAGTAAAAAATACCTTACTTATCAGAATAATAAAGTAAAATGTGCAATTGGTAAAAGAGGAATTGGAAAAAAACAAAAAGAGGGTGATCAAATAACACCTCGAGGTACATTTAAAATTGAAAAAATTTTATACAGACAAGATAAACTAAATTATCTTAGATCTGTAATAAAAAAAACTTCGATAAAAAAAAATATGGGATGGTGTGATGATCCTAAATCAAAAGATTATAACAAGCTTATTAAATATCCTTTTAATTATAAATCAGAAAAACTTTATAGATCTAACAATATTTACGATATTATATTAGTATTAAACTTTAATATGCACCCTATAAAAAAAAATAAAGGAAGTGCTATATTTATTCATATATCAAATAATAAATATAGTCCTACACAAGGGTGCATTGCTATTAAAAAAAAAGAATTGATAAAACTAATTAAGTTTATAAATAAAAAGACAAAAATTATTATTAATTAAGATCTTTCTCCAAAAATAGAGCTACCAACTCTAATAAATGTTGAGTTATGCTTAATCGCATCCTCATAATCAGATGACATGCCCATGCTAAGTTCATTTAAACCTAAAGATCTATTTAAAAAGTTTAAATGTTCAAAGTATTTATTATGATTGTTATCATTTGGGGGGATAATCATTAAGCCTAAGATAGAAAGTTTTTTTTCTTTTGAACAATAATTAAAAAAACCTTCAAGGTCACTGATTGGAACTCCTGATTTTTGAGCCTCATTACCAATATTAACTTGTATAAAATATTTTAATTTTTTTTCATTATTATTTTCAAAGCCTGAGAAAATATCTGCAAGCTTTTGACTATCTAAGGAATGTATATAATCAAACAATTGTGCTGCACTCTTTGCTTTATTACTCTGAAGTTTACCTATCATATGTAGTTTTAAATTCTTTCTTTTAAGTTTTATTTCATTCCATTTAGCTTGTGCCTCTTGAACTTTATTTTCACCAAAATGAATATGACCATATTCAATTAAAGGCATCGCTTTTTCTAACCTAAAGGTTTTACTAACGGCTACGATATTTACAACTTTTTTAGGATTTAAATTATTGATATTAGAATTTATTTTTTTATATCTATCTATTATTGTATCCATATGTTTGTTTTCAAAAAAAAGTATTTTTTAATAATTGAAAATATAAATGATATTAATTTATCAGATATAAAAAGATATAATAAATTTTCAATAATTTATAGAAATAACAAAAATATTATAAATATAAAAGATTTATTTAATTTTAGAAATAAATGCAGACTGAAATTAATAAAATTTTTTGTAGCCAATGATCTAGAATTAGCAATAAAACTCAAGGCTAACGGTATATACTTGTCATCAAAAAATAATGATTTTAAGCCCCTTAATATAAAAAAAATTGATTTTGATATCATAGGTTCAGCTCATAATTTAAAGGAGATTAATTTAAAGGACAAACAAAATTGTAAATATATTCTTCTTTCTAAGTTATTCACCGTAGATTATGACAAAAATGCTCCTACTCTTGGTTTAATAAAATTTAATAAATATACTCAGTATAGTAAAAGTAAACTCATTCCTTTAGGTGGAATCAAGTTATCAAATTTAAGTAAGCTTAAACTTATAAATTCTGAGGGTTTTGCTGTTTTGTCAGAGATAAAAAAAAAGCCGGTTAAGATAATTAACCGGCTTTTTTAATTTAAGATCAGTAATTATTAAAACGCTGTTTTAATACTTATAGTTCTTGTGTCATCATCTGTTCCAGATGAGTAAGCAGCATTTGATGTTTTAGCATCTTGGAAACCAAGAGTTAAACCACCTACTGTATAAGCAACGTTAAATGCTTCTGTTTCTTGTTCTATATCAGCACCTGCGTTAGCGTGTTTTACTGAAGTATATTGGTTGTACGAAATCGCAAAGTCGTCGTTTACTGCGTAAGCAATACCTATTACTTCGTCTTTGTAGAATTCTTTCGTACCATCAGCTGAAGAAACTGGAGCGTAAGCTTTCTTCTGGAAACCAATTGAAAGAGGTCCTGCTGGCATTACTACCGCAATTGTACCACCTTCTTTTGCTTGGTAAGAAGTAGCTTGTGGGTCCATATTCTCATAACCTAAAGTAACTTTAGCACCACCTAATACTGTGTCACCAACAAATGGTACAGCAGATAATGGAATGCCTACGTTCATAGATTGAGCTGATTTAATACCGTCATTAGTTGATAATGACGATGCTTTTTCATTATTCGTTTTACCGTCAAGCTTTGGATAGTAACTGTAAGATACAGAAACACCTGTACCTAAAAGGTCACCGTTGCTGTATTTTAAGCTCATTGATCCGTCCATACCTGAACCTAAGTCAGTTGAGTATGTACCTGATCCTGAACCGTTAGCTTCTTCAAAAGCTGTAGGTGTAATGTCATCCACTGCGTTAGCTGAGTCTCCGGCATTACCGATTGTGATAGTACCTAAGTCTGTAGCTAAAGCTATTGTGTGGTCTGCACCTGAGTCACCTAAGAAAGTTCCGTCAGTTGCTAAAGACATTGTTGCAGTACCGAAGTCAGTGTCTGTTGAACCGCTAAACGTTAGGTCTGTATTCATACCTAATGGGTTACCAGTAACATCATCAACTTCAGACTGATAAGTAGCTTGCATTGAACCAGATACTGTCATCTCACCTGCTTGCACAGATGTGAATGCAAATAATCCAGCTATTAAAGCTACGATTGTTTTTAATTGTTTCATATTTACTCCTTATTTAATAATTAAATATAAAGTTATATATTTAGTGTGATTTTTAACTTTTTTAACTTTGAAATTGTTAAAAAATTAGCGATTTATCTTGTTTTTTTGTTAATAGTGCTATTTTTGCAACAGTTAAAAACACTATAAAATTTGCGACTTTTAGCTTATTTAAATTGTTGTTTGTATTATATTTTTTAATACAACAGTATTAATATGCTAGTTCAATGAAAAAATACATCAATTTTCTGATTTTAATAGCTTTCGCCAGTTCATTAGTTTTATCTACTACTGGATGTCAAAGATTAAAAGATATTCATAAACCAGTCGACTTGAGAAAAACCCCCTTGGATCCAGATGAAAGAGCAAGAAGAAATATTGAAGAAGGCAGAGGCATCTCTATTGGTAGTATTGGAAACAGAAAAACAACTTATGAGTTTAGTACTTCAAATCCAATGTGGAGAGCGTCTTTAGAAACTTTGGATTTTATTCCTTTAACAACAGTTGACTATTCCGGTGGCATGATTATTACCGATTGGTATTCAGAGGGAAGTAGTACAGAAAATGAGTCTCTTAAAATTACCGTTAGATTTTTATCAAATGAAATTAGATCAGAAAGTCTAAAAGTTATTGTGCACAAGAAAAATTGTAACTCTTCAAATAATTGCTCTGTTTCATTGTTACCTGAGGACTCAAAAATAAAAATTGAATTACTCTCTGTAATTTTGAAAAAAGCTGCTTTATTAAATACCAAAGATAAATCCTCAAAAAAAAAACAATAAATTAAGTTTTTATGGAACGCTATAATTTTTTGAAAGTAGAAAAAAAATGGCAGAAACGAGCATCTGCTGTATCCGTATCAAATAAACAATCCAAAAAAAAATATTATTGCTTAGAAATGTTCCCCTATCCGTCTGGAAAAATTCATATGGGACATGTTAGAAATTATACCATTGGGGATGTAATTGCTCGGTATAAATTTATGAATGGTTTCAACGTTCTTCATCCAATGGGCTGGGATGCATTCGGCTTGCCTGCAGAAAATGCCTCAAAACTTAATAATCTTCACCCCAAAGAATGGACAAATAAAAATATTGCTACTATGAAAAGTCAACTTAAAATGCTTGGTCTATCAATAGATTGGGATTTAGAAATATCTACTTGCGATAAAGAATATTACAAGCATCAGCAAGAGTTGTTTATTGATTTCTATGATAAAGGTTTGATATCCAGAAAAGAAACGTATGTAAATTGGGATCCGGAAGAAAAAACTGTATTAGCTAATGAACAAGTAGTTAATGGACGAGGATGGCGTTCAAATGCTTTGGTTGAAAGAAAAAAGCTCTCTCAGTGGTTTTTTAACATTACTAATTTTTCAAATGAGTTACTTAATGATTTGGAGTCATTAGATGGCTGGCCTGAAAAAGTTAAATTAATGCAAAAAAATTGGATTGGAAAATCTTTTGGTTGTGAAATTTATTTTGATATAAAAGATAGTAAAGAAAAAATTAAAGTATTTACTACACGACCTGATACTATTTTTGGCGCAAGCTTTATTGCCCTCTCTGCAGATCATATTTTGAGTAAAAAATTTATCGACTCAAAAGAATTTATAAAGTTTAAAAAAGAATGCGATAAAACTGGGACTACTGAGGAAGCGTTAGCTAATGCAGAAAAAATCGGGTTTAATTCTAAATTGTATGTAATTCATCCTTTTATTAAAGATAAATTAATCCCGATCTACTTTGCTAATTTTGTACTGATGGATTATGGATCTGGAGCAATATTTGGATGCCCAGCTCATGACCAAAGAGACTTTGAATTTGCAAAAAAATATGATTTAAAAATTTTAAGAGTGGTTTCAGATAAGTCAAAAGATAATAAGGAAATTTTACAAGAAGCTTATACTGGGGATGGTAAAATTATCAATTCTGACTTTTTGAATGGTTTAGATGTTAAAAATGCAAAAGATAAAATCATAAGAGTAATTGAGGAAAAATCGCTTGGTAATAAGAAAACTTTGTTTAGGTTAAAAGACTGGGGCGTCTCAAGACAAAGATATTGGGGATGTCCTATTCCGATGATTCACCTAGAAGATGGGAGTGTAGTACCTGTTGAGAAAAGTGAATTACCAATTGAATTGCCGGTAGATATAGATCTTAATTCAAATGGAAATCCTTTAGATAATCATCCAACTTGGAAGATAACTACCCAAAAATCTACTGGAAAAAAAGCAATAAGAGAAACAGATACTCTAGATACTTTTGTAGACTCTTCTTGGTATTTTTTAAGGTTTTGCTCCCCAAACAATAATGCTTCTCCATTTGATGAAAAAAAAATTGATTACTGGATGCCAGTAGACCAATACATTGGAGGAATAGAACATGCTATTCTTCACTTGCTTTATTCACGTTTTTTTACAAAAGCTATTAAAAAGTGTAATAAAAATTTTAAAATAACTGAACCATTTAAAAATTTGTTCACTCAAGGAATGGTTTGTCACGAGTCGTACAAAGATACAGATGGAAATTGGTTATATCCAGATGAAGTAGAAAAGATTGACTCAGAAACTGTAATCAAAAAGAGTGATAAATCAAAGGTTACTGTAGGTGCTCCTGAGTCAATGTCCAAATCAAAAAAAAATACTATTGATCCAGAAACTATGATTGAGCAAGTTGGAGCGGACGCCGTGAGGTGGTTCATATTATCTGACAGTCCTCCAGAAAAGGATATACAATGGTCAGACAGTGGAGTAGTTTCTGCAAATAAATTTTTACAAAAAATTTGGAATATCAGTTACTTAGTTTCCAAACGAAAAGAAAAGCAAGTAAATAAAGATTTAGAAAATAAATTTAATTCTAGAATAAATAATTACGTTTTTAAGATCGATAGGTCTATAGAGAACTTTAGATTTAATGTTTGTATTGCGCAAATATATGAGATTTACAATTTCTTAAAAGAACAAATAGATACAAATATTGGTAATAAGACTTTAAGTAATAACTTAATTAAAATTTTGAAAATTATGATACCTTTTGTTCCCCATTTGGCTAATGAGTGTTTAGAATTATTAAGATATAGCAACAACAATAGATGGCCAGAAGTAAGTGGCGATAACGAGTTAGAAGAGGTAAAAATAGCTGTTCAGATCAATGGTAAAACAAGAGATGTAATTGGAATAAAAAAAAATTCAATACAAAAAGATGTAAATAGTTTTATAATTAAGAATTCTAAGGCTTATAAATATATTGAAGGAAAAAAAACAACGAAAATAATTTTTGTGAAAAATAAAATTATTAATTACATAATTTCAAATAAATGAAAAATCTGATAATTATCTTTTTGGGTGTAATTTTGACAAGCTGCGGTTTCAAAGTGGTAGAAAGATCAACTTTTGATAGCTTTAGTATTTCTAACGTAATCACAGAGGGAGATAAAAGGATAAATTTTAATTTAAAAAACAAATTATCTTTCGCATCAAGTGAAAACGAAAAAAAACTAATACAAATTTCATTGAACACTAAAAAAGATAAAAATGTTAAAGAAAGAAACATTAAAAATGAAATTACTAAATATCAAATTAAAATAACTGTGGATGTCGCTTGCACAGAAGTTTCTAATGGAGAAAAATTTCAATTCTCTAAATCAAAATCAGGTGATTATAGTGTTTCTAACCAATACTCTCAGACATTGAGTAATGAAAAGAAATTGATTGAGCTTTTAACAAGTAAATTGGCAGATCAAATTCTTGAAGAGTTAACAATTAAAATTAATGCTTTATAAAAGTTATTTGATTGAGCAAAATTTTAGCTCTTTAAAAAGTAAAATTGCTCTATTTTATGGGGAAAATACTGGTTTAAAAAAAGAGTTTAAAGATACAATTAAATTTAATAACAAAAATAAAGAAATAATAAAATTTCAACAAGATCAAATATTGAAGGATGAAAACATCCTATTTGCCGAAGTAAATAACAATTCATTATTTGGAAAAGAAAAATTGATACTAATCGATAATGCTGATGATAAAATTCTAGAAATATTAAAAGAAATTGGAAAAGATTTAGATAGTGTTAAAATTTATATCTTTTCAGAAATTTTGGAGAAAAAATCCAAGATGAGGAACTATTTTGAAAAATCAACAAGCTTTGGAATTATCCCCTGTTATCAAGATAATGAAACAGGATTAAAAAAAATTATAAATAGTAAACTTAAAGGATATGAAGGGTTAACTCCATACAACGTTAATTTAATATTCGAGAATTGTGATTTAGATAGATCAAAATTATTAAATGAGATACAAAAAATTAAAATTTTTTTTGATAAGAAAAAAATAGAGACTATTGATTTACAAATTCTACTTAACATAAAATCAACTGATAAATTTGAATATTTAAAAGATGAAGCCTTGGCTGGGAATAGAATAAAAACCAACAAATTATTAAGTCAAACAATAATAGAAAGCGAAAAAGTTATGTATTATCTAAACTCTATCAACCAAAGATTAGATAAACTTATAGAAATTTACCAATCAGATAAAAAAAACCTCGTCGGGATAATTGATGATTTGAAGCCACCAATATTCTGGAAAGACAAACCTAAAGTAGTTGAGCAAGCTAAGAAATGGACATTAGAAAAAACAAAGAAAATGAGGGAGAAAACTTATAATTTTGAAATTTACATCAAGTCAAATTCAATTGTTAATAAAGATCTTCTAGTTAAAAAATTAATAATTGATATGTGTGAATTAGCTAATGCTTAGTCAATAAATCAGAAATCAACTCAAATTGATCTAAATCTTTATATTCAATTGTAACTTTCCCAGAATTATTTTTCTTATTTAAAATATTAACTTTTAATCCTAATGATTTTTGAATTTTCTCTTGTGCTTTTAAAATATTTGCGTCAACAACTTTTTCTTTAGGGTTTCCTTTTTTATTTCTTACCATGTATTCTACTTTTCTTGCACTATAATTTTTTGATACAATCTCCTCAGCAATGTTTGAGGCGTTTGATATTCCTATTAAGGGTCTAGCTTGCCCAGAAGTTAATGTGCCTTCTTCTAACATTGATACTACATCGCTTGGTAAAGTTAAAAGTCTTAAAGTGTTACTAATGTGACTTCTACTTTTGGACATTAGCTTTGAAATACTCTCGTGATCATACTTGAATTCTTCATTCAGTCTTTTGTAACCTTTAGCTTCTTCAATCGGATTAAGATCATCTCGTTGAATATTTTCCACAATAGCAACTTCTAAGGACTCAACGTCGCTTAAGTCTAAAATGCTTACTGGAATTTCATGTAAACCAGCTCTTTGCGCAGCTAGCCACCTTCTTTCACCAGCAACTATCTCATATTTTCCTGTTTCAAGCTTATTAGGCCTTACTGCTATTGGCTGAATAATCCCATTTTTCCTTATAGAATTAGCTAATTCTTCCAATTTTTCCTCTTTGAAATTTTGTCTTGGTTGGTAAGGGTTTCTGCTCAAATCACTTATAGAAACCATGTTTGATTTACTAGTTTCCTGGCGCTCTTCTGAGGGTTTTTCATCTCCAAATAAAGCTGACAAACCTCGACCTAATCCTTTTTTTTTCATAAATTTATGCAGCACTTTCTATTGTACTATTTTTAAGAAATTCCTTAGCTAATTTAAAGTATGATTTACTACCAACACAGTTTTTATCGTAGACGACACAAGGTAATCCATGTGAGGGTGCTTCTGATAATCTAACATTTCTTTGAATAACAGTTTCATAAACTTTTTCTTTGAAATAGTTTCTTGCTTCCCTGTCTACTTCTGATGATAGTTTGTTTCTTTTATCAAACATAGTTAAAAGTATTCCTCTTATAGACAATGAAGGGTTAAGATTTTTTTTTATTCTATCTATTGTTTTAACTAATTGAGTAATTCCCTCTAATGCAAAGAACTCTGTTTGTAGTGGAACTAAAAGTTCATCTGATGCTACTAATGACATAATAGTGAGCAAGCTTAGAGATGGAGGGCAATCAATAAATATGTTGTCGTACTTTTTTAACAGTCCTGATTTCTCTGAAGATAAAATTTCTTTTAAAACAAATGCTCTTTTGGAATCGTTTGCAGTTTCAACTTCTAAACCAGACAAATTTACATGCGATCCAATAATATCTAAATTTTGTATATTTGTTTTTTGTATTGTCTGCTCAAGACTTATTTTTTTTATCAATAAATTGTAAATATTTTTATTTTCATCACTATTACTTTTACCAAATCCTGTTGTAGCGTTTCCTTGAGGGTCTAAGTCTATTACTAAATTTTTATGACCCAAAATGGACAGTGAAGCTGCTAAATTTATTACTGTTGTTGTTTTACCTACTCCACCTTTTTGATTGATTACCGAAATTGTTGTCGTCATTTTTTAAAATCGACTATAATTATTTTAGAACCTTCATTTGTAATACTTTTTTCAAGTTTATAATCGTATTTTTCCTTTTTGAAAGCCTTTTTTAAATCTTTCTGTGCATTTTGACCTTTTAAAATTATTAATTTATGAGGTTTTTTTGCGATTTCACGTGAAACTTGTATTGTAGACTCTAATTTCTTAAAGGCTCTGCTCACTATGTACATAGAATCAATTTCTTCATCATAAATGTTTCCGTATATCTGAACATTTATAGACAATTTATTACTTATTTGCTCTAAAAAAGCCCTTTTTACAGGTGATTTTTCATATAATTTCACGTGAAAGTACTTATTAGTGTTATATAATGCTAATATTAGACCAGGAAAACCAGCCCCAGAGCCTAAATCTGACAAAGAGCCTTTTGAGAAATCAATAAATTTAACTAACTGAGCTGAATCAAGGATATGTCGATGCCAAATGTTCTTTTCAGTGCTTTTAGAGATAAAATTATGCTTAGTATTAGCATTAAGCAATTCATTTATAAATATTTTAAGATCAGATATAGCTTTAGAGCTAAAACTAAACTGACTTTGGAGAATATTTATGACTTCTTTATCCTGCATTACGCAGAAGCTTTTAATTTTAGCTTTTTTATATGGGAAAGTAAGATTATTATAGCTGCAGGAGTAATACCATCTATTCTGATTGCCTGCCCTAGCGTTTTAGGTTTTATAGAAATAAGCTTTGACTTAACCTCATTAGACAAACCACTTAAATTTTCATAATTTATATCGCTTGGAATGATAACTGCCTCGTCTTTTTTAAAAGATTGAATATCTTGCTCTTGTCTCTTCAAATAACCCATGTAATGGGCATCCGTTACAACCTGTTTTTCGATTGAGACAGGAAATGAAGGTATGTCTGTAAATACCTGCCTTATTTTTGCCATATTTACTTTTCGTTGGCCCATTACTTCTAAACAAGATCTTTTGACTCCGTCCATAGCAATTTTAATATCATATTTTTTTGCTTCATTTGGTGTTAAAAATTTCGACTCAAGAAAATTATTTAATGAATAAATATTTTTTTTCTTTTCTAAAAATATTTTTTTTCTTTGAGGTCCTACTAAATTTAGATTTATACCAAGATCTGTTAACCTCTGGTCCGCATTATCAGCTCTTAACGTTAATCTATATTCTGCTCTAGAAGTAAACATACGATAAGGTTCCGTAACACCTTTGGTTATTAAATCATCGATCATAACTCCAATATAAGAAGTTGATCTATCTAGAACAAACTCAGATTTATTTTTGATTTTTAGGGCTGCATTAATACCAGCAATCAAGCCTTGAGCTGCTGCTTCTTCATAACCAGTAGTACCATTAATTTGGCCTGCTAAAAATAAAGACTT
>MDTE01079296.1_pt1 | contig 13965 bp, 13 predicted proteins | sample 811231 | NCBI WGS metagenome assembly MDTE01 (sample SAMN05326651, study PRJNA326480) | marine metagenome | isolation source: seawater | place: Indian Ocean: Red Sea | collected 2010 | reverse complement strand
GACCAACTCGATGCGCACATTGCCGAGACATCGACATGAATCCAAACCTTAGCCGTCTACACGCCTACCCATTCGCCAGATTGAATACCCTGCTGCAAGACATTCGGACGACAGGGCCAGAGACCTCATTGGCGCTGGGGGAGCCGCAGCACAGAGCAAGTGATTTTTTTGTCAATGAGTTAAAAAACGAAAAAGTCGTCAGAGAGGGTTTTGGACGATACCCTGCGACCGAAGGGTCCGAAGCCCTGCGAATAGCAATCAGCGAGTTTATCACTCGTCGCTACTCACCCGCTGCATCCATTCCAGATCAACATGTGCTTCCCGTCAATGGGACCCGAGAGGCGCTTTTTAGTATCGCTCAAGCAGTGACCAACCCTAGTTATCGTTCAACGGTACTCATTCCCAATCCGTTTTATCAAATATATGAGGGCGCCGCGCTGCTAGCTGGTATGAACGTGCGCTACTTAAACGAAGTGCCAGAAAATAACTTTTGTGTTGAAGCCAGCGCGATATCAGAAGATGTACTCACGAACACCGGCTTGATATACCTCTGCAACCCAGGCAACCCGCACGGGCGAGTCATGACGCGCAATCAATTGAAAGACTGGATTTTGATTGCACAGGAATATCAGATTCCTGTCGTGTCTGATGAATGCTACTCAGAGATTTTTCGCGATGAAGAATCCCCCCCCCCGGGTTTGCTTCAAGTAGCTGCTGAACTGGGTATTACCGATTTCAATCACTGTCTCACCTTCAACTCGCTATCGAAGCGATCTAACCTACCCGGCCTGCGATCGGGCTTCGTGGCGGGGGACGCAAATCTGATCGATTCCTTTCGGCTATATCGGACTTATCACGGTAGCGCCATGGCGCTGCACACACAGCGTGTGAGCACCTTGGCCTGGCAAGACGAAGCTCATGTCAGGGACAACAGAGCGTTGTATCGAGAGAAATTTGACCTGTTCATCTCGGCACTCGCCGATTGCTGGCCAATTGAGCAACCCGATGCGAGCTTCTTTTTGTATCCCACGATCCCGCCTGTTGATGGGCTTCCCCATGCTGATGATCAAGCGTTTACCCAATGGCTGTATGAAAGAACAGGGGTGAAGATACTGCCGGGGTCCTTTTTGTCTAGAGAGACAGAAGGCATCAACCCGGGAGCAGGTCACGTTCGCATTGCGCTCGTCTCAGACATCGATACCATTCGCGACGCGGCCGAAAAAATTAGAGCGGCACTGGTCGCAAGCGGCTGATTATGCATCATAAAAAGTTTAGACTTTCGCGCTTTTTGGGGAGTGACACAAATGGTTAGTTTTGGTCTCGGGCTCGCAACGCTTAACCGGACAGGAGATCTCCTGGACGTGTATTACCCCACACCCCTTTTGGATCCAGATCCAGGATTGGTAGCCCTGTGGCGTCAAGCCTATCCCGCACTCGAGACTAGTGACTGGGTTCTAATCGACGCTAAAGGCGCCGAAGCCGAACCAAGCTTACGGGCCGAGCTAAACCCTTTTCATCAAGCCCTTGATGAATCGAATCCACATCAAGGACTCATTGTTACGGTTCTGGTCGAGGACGCACCGATTGCCTCAACGGCTGGCGCGTATCTTAAACTGCACCTCCTTAGCCATCGCCTTGCCAAACCCAATGCTTTAAATCTCGAAGGCATCTATGCGCACATGCCAAACGTGGCGTGGAGCAATGAGGGGCCGATTGATCTAAGCGAGCTCTCGCAACGTCAACTCGAGACTCGCTTAGCTGGACGGACGCTGGAAATAACGAGCATCGACAAGTTTCCAAAAATGACCAACTACGCCGTTCCAGAAGGGGTCAGAATTGCTGATGCAGCACGGGTTCGACTTGGCGCCTACGTGGGCGAAGGTACAACGGTGATGCATGAAGGCTTTATCAACTTTAATGCAGGAGCTGAAGGGCCGAACATGGTCGAGGGCAGAATTTCTCAGGGCGTCTACGTCGGCAAAGGTTCAGACCTCGGAGGTAGCGCCTCAACGGCAGGCACACTGTCGGGTGGTGGCAACATCGTAATTACCATCGGCGAGGACTGCTTGATCAGCGCCAACGCCGGAACAGGCATTTCGCTTGGCGACCGATGCACCATCGAAGCTGGACTTTACATCACCCCTGGAACCGTGGTTGAGGTGCTGGATGACACGCTATCTCCAGTACGAAAAATCAAAGCTCGAGAACTTAACGGTGAAAGTGATTTGCTGTTCATCCGGCATTCGCAAACCGGCCAGGTCCAATGCCGAACCAACAAGAAAGCGATTGCCTTGAACGAAATGCTACATACCCATAATTAACCCCGATCTGGTAAAACTACGAGACTGACCGCTTCTTGACGGCCAGCCTTTGAGGCAGAGAGACATGATAGAGCGTTCGTCCAGGAATCAGACACTTATCGAGCTTACCGGGCGACTCATCGAACGTCGCTCGGTATCCCCTGATGATGCAGGTTGTCAGGATATTCTCTATGCCGCCCTCGCTCCGCTCGGCTTTAAGCGAGTGCAGTATGACTTTGCCGACGTAAAAAACCTGTGGGCGGTGAAAAAAGGTGATCAACCCGGCCCGACGCTCATATTCGCTGGGCATACTGACGTAGTGCCTTCTGGCCCGCTGGATGCATGGTCTAACGACCCATTTACACTAACCGTGTCCCAGGACGTAATTTATGGACGAGGGGCCGCCGATATGAAGGGCGCGCTGGCAGCGATGATGTTCGCAGCCGAGCGATTCGTTACTGACCATCCCAATTTCAAGGGTAGCTTAGGGTTTCTGATTACCAGCGATGAAGAAGCTAAAGCGACACATGGAACGAAGCTCGCCATACAGGCTCTGATGGATCAGGGCGTTGCCATCGACTATGCCATCGTCGGCGAGCCTTCAAGCAGCCAATTTCTTGGAGACACTATCCGGGTTGGTCGAAGGGGTTCGCTCAACGGAAACCTTACCGTGAAGGGTCAGCAGGGCCACGTGGCTTATCCTGAGACAGTGATCAACCCGATTCACTTGGCCGCTACTGCGGTGGAGAGATTGCTAGCAACACCTCTAGATCAAGGTCACGGCGCTTTCCCACCGTCAACTCTACAGGTGACCAATATTCATGCTGGAACTGGCGCAACCAATGTCGTGCCTGGCGATTGCTCCATCGAGTTCAACTTCCGGTTTAACACTGCTTGGAGCGCTTCCTCGCTAAAAGCCTGGACAGAGGCACACCTTAAAGCCGTGCTAGATGAATACGATTTGCAGTGGACGTTGTCAGGCGATCCTTTTTTGACCAATGAGGGCACGCTGCTTTCGATTGTCAACGATGCTATTCAAACCGTCTGCGAGATCACTCCAATTCACTCGACCGGCGGAGGAACATCGGACGGTCGATTTCTAGCACCACACGATATCGACGTAGTCGAAGTGGGGGTGACGAACGGCACTATTCACCAGGTAGATGAGCGAGTGGCGGTCAGTGAACTTAAGGGGCTTTGCGACATCTATTATCAAATCATGCAATCGCTTTTAGGTCCCAAGTGACACATCCTTTCCCCGACCTAGAGATTTATATCCGCACTCCAGATATTGCGCAGCTAGCTGCTTGTCTGGAAACGGCATTGTCGCTATCTCACTGGAAACAAGATGGTTCGGTGCTTCGGGCACGGATCAGGAATGAGTCGTCACAGGCGGATGTAGTCCTTCATGAACGAGCCTATAAGAAGTACTGCAGCCTCTGGGTGACCAAGAACTTAACACCTTGGGATACTGATCTGGCGCTCGCGAAGTGGGCATCAGGTGAGTTCCCTGAGCTCGACATTAGATGCAGTCAAAGTGGATGGTCTGAGCAAGAATCTCTCGACGAGCGCGTGAAGTGGTATCGAGTGCGAGCTGGCGCAATTGATGAGGTGTATTGGGACTAATGCGGGTTTCGCTCTACATCCTGTTAGCGCTTGTCGTGTTGATTGTCGCTGCCATCATGAGGATGCCGGCCAGTATCGCGATTGATCAGATACTTCATCGCCTTAATTTGCCCGGCGATGTAACCATTCGCTACACCAAAGGAACCATCTGGGAGGGCCAGACCCAACTCAACTTCAGAACCTTTCCCAGTATGGCGCTTCGCTGGGACGTTGACGCATTTCGCTCCTTCTCTGCTCTAAAGGTTCAGGTTGAGATGCTGAGCACTTCGTCTCATCTCTCCGGTCTTATTCAGCTCAATACCAATACGATTTCGATCAGTGATTTATCTTTTTTCCTAGCGTCCAGCGATATCAATCAACTGGCAGAAAACTATGGACATCGGTTTGGGAGCGACATCCAGGGCCAGGGCATCGGGGGCGCATTTGAGCTCGCATGCATCCGCGCACTCTCGGGCCAACTGGACTGGACTGGGGGTCACTTGTCTATCGATACAGGGGGCGCCGCGACCGAACTACAGACTCCGGCGCTCGAGGGCGAATTAAGCACCAAAGACTGTGGTGCCTTTGTCTCTTTGAGCGCTGTCGAGCAATTGGGCGCGACGGCCGATCTCTCAATTGATCAAACCGGCTGGTTCAAAGCCATCATTTCACCCAAACTAGTGTCACTAGTGACCAACAACCCAGCAAGAGGTCCAATGCAGTTTGAGGCCAAAATACGCTAACCTCCCTCGAATTGAGGATCGTTTTCATGGAATTACAAGCACTCGAAACCTTTAGCGATACCATCGCAAAACTTGCAGTGCCATTAGCAATCGTTTGTTGGTTAGCGTACGTGTCTGTTGATCAGTTTTATTTCTTTGCTGACAACGAGCAATTGATCAGCGACCTAAGAACGAGCCAACCCTCCCGCGCAGCCAATAAGAATCCGGCGCCGATTAAACTTAATCAGGCTACACTCAATCTCTTCGGAGAATCTGGGAAAGCGCAAGTCAAGGAGGTGGTTGCAGCGCCCGAGACACGGTTGAATCTAGAGCTACAAGGTGTCTTTACCAACAACAACCCTGATTTGTCCTCTGCGATCATTGCCGAGCGAGGTAAAAATGGTGAGTTATTTGGCATTGGTGACCGCGTTCCCGGTAATGCCTTTCTGCATGCAGTCGAGCAAAATCACGTTCTCATCAAGCGAGGGACCCGTCTCGAAAAACTGCTTTTCCCGAAGCAACGACTCAATATTACGAGTGCGAACCAAAGGTCCACCTCAAGTCGCGGCGCATCTAAGGCGAGATCTTCGACGAGAACAATCCAGCCATCTGTTGGAACGTCCACTCCTTCGGGTGGCAGAGAAGCGTCAGCCGCTTCCGCTGCAGGGAACAGCAGCCGCGACAAAATGTTGCGTAATCCAGAACAGGCCATTAGGGATTTCGGGTTCGAGCCGGTTGCGCCCGGTCGAGCAAGTGGCTATCGCGTCGGAACCAACGCAAGCAACTCAGCCGTCGCCAGCGCTGGTTTGCAACCTGGTGATGTAGTCATTTCGGTGAATGGGATGCCCGTTGGCGTTGCCATGAATGACGCCAGACTTTTTGACCAAGTTCGCTCCGCGGGTCGCGCTCGAGTCGAGGTGGAGAGAGAAGGACGTCGATTTTTTCTGACCGTTCCCATACCGTAGGCTGCCGGGATCCAGTAAACTAACAGATCCCGCGTTAGCACGTTCGCCCATGGTTAAAGTCAAGTGGTGTCTCCTAGTTGCCTTATCAACGCTGCTGTTATCAGCATCAGCGGCAGAGGACACATGGAAGATCAACCTAAAAAACGCTGACATTCGAGAATTCATCTCGCAGGTTTCAACCATTACTGGCCGAAGCTTCATCATTGACCCTCGAGTAAAAGGCGACGTCACCGTCGTATCGAGCACAGCAATGGATCGAAACGGCATTTACGAGCTTTTCCTCAGTGTTCTGCAGGTGCATGGATTCGCCGCGGTACCCTCCGGAAACGTTGTTAGGATCGTTCAAACCGTTCTCGCCAAGCAGAGCGGCAATCCCAATGATTTTGAGGGGGGTCTTGAATCACAAGAGCTGGTGACCCGCGTGATCCCGGTACTGAACGCGCCCTCTGACGAAATGGTCAAAGTATTAAGGCCACTAATTCCCCAGTATGGACAAATTGCCGCACTCAGTCAGCCCAACGTCCTGATCATTAGCGATCATGCGTCCAACATTAACCGACTGATTGAAGTTGTGAACCGCGTCGATGTTGCGGACAGCCTTGAAGTGTCGATTGTCGATCTAAAAGAGGCTTGGGTGGAGGACATTGTCACGCTGCTTGAGCAACTAGCACCCGAGCAAATCGGCAAAAGCGCCAAAGGACCCAACAGAGTCAGTATTGTAGCTAGTGAACGAACGAACTCGCTAGTTATCAAGGGAGAGCGTTTCTCAGTCGCCAGAGTGAGACAATTGGTATCACAACTCGATGTTCCTGCCAATCGGTCGGGCACGATTAAGGTCGTCAGGCTCGGCCACTCCGATGCGACAAAAATGGCCGAAATTCTAAATAGCCTCGTGAAACAGCAAAAGTCGAGTGAAAGCGGTGGCATGGTCGAGGTTAGTGTACAGGCTGATGAAGCCATCAATGCCCTGGTCATTCGAGCCGATCCAGCCAACATGATCGATATCATGGATATCATCGACAGCCTGGATGTTAGACGCATGCAGGTTCTCATTGAAGCGGCCATTGTTGAGGTGACGGCAGATTTCAGCCGACAACTCGGTAGCGAACTGGCACTCGGCAGCGGAAGCTCAAGTGCAACGCCGCTGGGGCTGACAGCCCCCTCTGGCTCGCTCGCGCAAATCCTACAAGGACTGGCGATCACTGGGCAGCCGTCCACCCCAGTAAGCCTCGGGGATGCGCCCTTGATCGCGGGCGGCCGCCTCGATGCAACTGGAACGAGCTTCGCTTTTATCATCAAAGCGCTGGCAGCTAATGGCGACGTCAACTTATTGTCGACGCCAAGCATCACCACCATGGACAATGAAGAGGCGAAGATTGTGGTCGGGCAAAACGTGCCCTTTCGAACGGGATCAACAGTCACCGGCAGTCAAGGTACAACCAACCCGTTCACCACAATCCAGCGTGAGGATGTTGGTCTAACGCTAGAAGTCACCCCTCACATTAATAGCGACAATCTGGTGCGTTTGCTGATCCACCAAGAGGTGTCTGAGGTTGACGCCTCGAGCCTATCAGGCATTGGGTCACAAGCGGCAGCAGATCTGATCACTAACAAGCGCACAATTGACACCACTATTCTGGTTGAAGACAACGAAGTCATTATTCTCGGCGGCCTCATACGAGATAAAGAGACCCAAGGAGAATCCCGTGTACCTGTGTTGGGCAGTATCCCTGGGCTCGGCATGCTGTTTCGAAATCGAACGACATCTACTGAAAAGCAAAACCTGATGGTGTTCTTGCGTCCAACCGTCTTAAAGAATCAGGCAGATATCGCAGAGGCGACGGAACGTAAGTTTAATCGAGTGTTTGAGTTAGAAATCGAAGGCGAGGGAACCGCTCTCGATTCCCTCGGCGACTTGCTTGATGGCTCTTATTGAACCACTGAACTCCCTCATCCAATCCCTCCAATATCGCATTACGGCGTTTTGGCTGAAGCCTACTTTGTTGGGCGTAAAGCAATCAGCAAAAGCAAGCGCCGCGCGAATTTACGTTCTGGAGCAGCCTTCTCGCATCGATCGTGTGCTACTGAAGTATTGCATTGACCAACAAAAGACTCACCCTGACAGCTTTGATCTTAGGTCTCAATTGATAGTTCTACATACGGATCAAGGTGCACTCGGAAGACGCACGCAAAGCGGCTTCGCTCCTCGTTTGCTGGAGCGAGCCTCGAACATCAAACCCAGCGCCATTGAGCTCGTCCCTGTGGCGATATTTTGGGGACATCAACCAGATCGAGAGCTCTCCATATGGAAGTCCGCCCTGAGTGAAGACTGGTCCGGAACATCGGCACTAAGACGGCTCCTCAACTTTGTCTTCAACCCTCACCATCTGCTCATCGAATTCGGGCAGTCGATTCTGTTTGACCCGACTAAAGATAAAGATCTGAGTCAAGAGTTGCTCGCCAGGAAGACAAGGCGTCTAGTTAGACAGCAGTTTAAAACCATGCGTCGCTCGGCCATTGGCCCCGATCTGTCTCACCGGAGGACACTGGTTAAAGAGCTTTTGGCAACAGCACCGGTACAGTCTGCCATTCAGGCGGAAGCAAGCACGCGCGGCCAGGCTTCAACTGACCGTCGGGCCCGAAAAATCATCGACCGACTGATATCAAACCAATCCTACCGAATTGTTCGTTTTTTCAATGGGCTACTCACATGGTTATGGCAATCCCTCTACGGAGGTATAGACGTTCGAAACATTGAATTAGCGAAGAAAGCGACTGCTGATCACCGCATTGTTTATACCCCTTGTCATCGAAGTCATATGGATTATCTCTTGCTGTCCTATGTGCTCTATCACAATGGATTGACCCCACCTCATATTGCTGCTGGCGACAACCTCAACCTGCCCCTCGTCGGCCCCCTCCTACGACGCGCTGGCGCCTTTTTTATGAGGCGTCGCTTTGGGGATGACAACCTTTACAAAGCCATTTTCACCAGCTACCTGAGGCTCATGCTCGAGAAAGGGCATGCACTTGAATATTTCATCGAAGGCGGAAGAAGCAGAACCGGTCGGATGCGCGTGCCACGCAGAGGAATGCTTGGCATGACCCTTAGAAGTGCGATGCAAGCCCCTAGCCTATCCATCGCTTTCGTCCCGGTTCACTTTGGCTACGATCGGGTTTTTGAAGTGAACAGCTACCTTTCAGAACTTGAGGGGATAACCAAGCAGAAAGAATCTCTACTCGATCTGCTAAGGGTATTTAAACGGCTCAAGCTGAACTATGGAAAAGTACAAGTTAGCTTTGGTGAGCCCGTTCTCTTCAATCCGGAGGACACGGAAAATTCGATGACTGAAGCGGGCCAAGAGCCACCCATAGCCCTAATCGAGGAAGTTGGTCCGTCAAAACAGCTTGTGGGAGAAATCGCTCAATCGATTACTTGCGGAGTCAATGCCTGCACCAGCATAGGTCCGATGACACTTTTTGCAACTGCCCTCACATTGACTCAACGAGGGGCGATTGACCGAGAGCGTCTCAAGACTCAACTCGACTTGCTCCGATCCATCATGCCGCAATCACAGCTCACTGCAGTCTGTGCTCGCAGTCCCGCCGATACGCTAGCTGAATCTGCCCTCACGCAACTCTCTATCAAACCGGACGTCGGTTCAGGAGCACCAAGTGTTCGGGTATCTAGGGTGCAACGTGCCGAACTGAGTTATCACGCCAATGACATTAGTCACTTACTCGTTACGCCAAGTCTTACTGCGCAAATGCTCGTCACATCGCATAACATTTCGACCGCGAAACTTTACCATGCTGCAGGATTACTCGATCCCTTGTTCAGCGAGGAGTTGTTTTTCGCGTCGGGGAATGAACGTAAGGCATGTCAGCGCGCGGTAAAGGCTTTCGAAGCCGCAGGGATCATCAATTCGCACTGCGATTACTGGCAAATCAATCCCGAGTCCTCAACGGGCTATTCAAACCTTTTTGATCTGAGCCAGCTGGTTCGACCGTATCTAGTGCGTTACCTTCTACTCGCGCAACACGTTCATCCTGATCGCTTTAGCACCAATGAGGCGGTCGATCGAACCAGGGCGCTAGGGCAGGATGCGCTAATCAAATTGGTCGGTCACTATCCCTGGTTCGAAAAAGATTATGATGAGGTGGTGGCAAACAAACTTTACCGTCGGGAATTGGAACGCCCCGGCTACACGAGGCAAATCATCGATCTAACTAGCGCATTATTACCCCCAGAGATTCTTGCCAAGATCAGCGACGCGAAGCGACTATCCGAATTGAAAGACGTCGAATCGAGTGCTTCGCCCCTCTAGTGAATACAAAGGTTCTAAACGGGCGTAGCGCTGTCTTGAACGAAGCACTCTTTTCACTACAGCGCGCTTAATTCCTTGAGCCTTCGCAGCATGAAGCAGTAGGTCAACAGATTCACCTCTGCCAATGAATCGCTGCAGCATCTGCATATCACCGCTTGCAAGCGCTTGCTTCTTTTTGACAGGGAACATAGGGTCAATCACTGCGTATTTCGCGCCCCAGCTGGATTCCACAGACGAGCTTGAATCCAGATTTCGCAATCGAATATTACTTGCAGTATCGCTGATTTGACTCAGATCTCCGTGGTACTGTCGAATCCTCTGTAACCCATCTTCGAGCATAGCGTAAAGGGTCGGTGACCTCTCACACGCATAAACCGTATAGCCAAAAGTAGCGAGCAGCCAAGTATCAGTGCCTAGCCCAGTCGTCATATCAACCACCGTTTCGCCAGCTTTTCCGCCCAATGCCTTAAGTAGCAACTCAGATCGCGCGCTCAACCGTTTCATTCGAGCCCTTAACTGAGGACTATCGAAATCTACAGAAATAGGGGATTTTGGTTGCCCATGCTCCGCGAGGCAAAGCCGTCCCTCAATCTTCTGGAGACTAAAACGACTCACGGCAAAGGCTTCTTCGCCACCTCTTCGCGAACATAGATCGGTGACGCAGCCATGGGATTAACAAATCGACTGGCCTCAAACTCTACCCTTGCAAGCTCAATCAGATCGCCCATAGTCGACTGTGCCGCGATGGCCGCTTGATCAAAGGCACTAAAGTACTCGGGGGCAAACTCGGCAAACGTGTTCGCGCCTGACCCTGCCAGGATTTCGCAGTGTTCAGTGGGGATCGCAAAGTCTTTTACACAACCCACTTCATAGTGGCCGACCTGCACCGGAAAAAAATTATCGCCACATTGAAATCGAGCAAGATAGACTTCGTCGGCGCGCGCGTGTAACGCAACGGTCACGCGATCAACGGAGTAATCTCGGAACACCCGCGTCGCAATGACGCCCATGGACGGTATTGGGATAACAGGAATCTCTAAACCATAGGCCAAACCTTGAACAACACCCACAGCGATTCTCAATCCTGTAAATGAACCAGGTCCCTGACCAAAGGCAATGGCATTCAGTTGTTCTGGCGACACCTTAGCCTCTGACATCAACCGATCAATTTGATCGAGCAAGCGACGAGAATGATTTCTCACTTCACCCAATTCGCGAAGACGAACATTGTCACCATGACTCAGACCCAGCTGGAGCTGGCTGAAGGCGCAATCTATCGCCAGTATATTCGTCATTTGATATGTCATATCAGGGATTCTGGCGCATGCCCTAAAAATTCCAGCAGCTCTGCCGCCGTTTTAACCCACTCGGTATTCGGCATCCAACCTCTCAGCGCTCGCCCATAGTTCCTAGACATGAGTCTCCCATCGCCCAAGATGAACACTCCCCGATCCATTTCATGACGAATGAGCCGACCGAACCCTTGCTTCAATTCAAGACCACACCGAGGCAACAATTCATCATGAAACTCACCCAACGGTTCGCCCCAGTATTCATCTAAAGCGTTCGACTCATGATCAATATCAACCCTCTCTGGCGGCACAAAAGGTAATCGATCCATTGCAACGCATTGAATGCCTGTCTGCCGGAAATCGGTCCCTTGCCAGAAAGACTTCGATGCTAGCACGATCGCGTGATCTAACTCAGACACTGAATGGAGTAGTGGCGTAGCATCACCACCTTTATACAAAAAACACGGTGACTGCATCTTCTCGTGATAAGCACGATGCGCCGCAAATAAAGCCTCTTTGGTCGTGAACAGTAAAAGTGTTTTGACCTGACTAACCACCGGCAAGGTCGCCTCGATAAATGCCTCGGTGCGTTGCTCATCAGCCAAATCCGGCTCAAGCGAGATGCACCATGATCTTGTCTGTTTGTCAAAACGGTATGGCGTGTCGATCACTTTGCAGTCAGCCCGTTTGATTCCCAACTTTCGAGACACATAGTCGAAGTTGCCGCTCAAGGCGACAGATCCGGAGACCAGGATCACCTGTTCGAATGGAAGACACAACTCACGAAAGCAAGCTGTAATGTCTCGTTCAGAGGCCTTGAAAGTTGTCAGATCATCAAAGCTATGCCAAGTCCTTGAATTCGCCAATCGGTCCTGCACAATGAGAACGTCATCGATGAGAGCCTGCAGATTGACGATGGCGTCTTCCACCCACTGGCCACTGTCTGTCAAAGCATGCAACTCCTCTAACATATGCTCAAGCGCAAACTCGATCTCTTCAAACCGGAGCGCCAGTTGGTCCTCGCCCGAATGCCGTGATACCCCGAAAGTGGTTGTGGATTGCTCACATCCGACGAACGACCTAAGCACCCGCTCTGCCATCTGTCGTAATTCACGGTATTTGAACTGATCTCGGTCTCCCGCCTCCGAAGCTCGATCAATTCGATAAGCCAGCGCCCTAAACCGCTCACTGGTTAATGATTGGCTCGCAAAACGCTCTAATCGCTCGAGCAACAAATGGGCCTCATCTATAAGTAGGATTTCTGGCTCATCACTGCGAGATGCAGTTTCGGCTTTTCCGAAAGTTTCAGCGATCAAGAGGTGGTGATTAATAATACTCCCCCTTAGGCGGTCCATTCGGCTAGCGAAATATGGACACGTATCGAAGAAAGAACATTGCCGACCACCACAATCCCGCGAAGAGCAAGTCACCCGATCTCGTACAGACTCAAGCGCTATTCGCGCTGGCATTTGCCACAACATCCCATGACGATGCAGTCGATACCACTCATCAATATCGCTGAGCGCCTGCAAAGCCGCACTTGTTTCTTCTCGCCCAGGCCTGGCTAGTGCTTCGCTCAAGTTCCGAGGACACACATAATTGTCTCTGCCCATTCTCAACTGGATAGGAGCACGATCGCCGGTCGCGGCTCTCGCAACTGGGAGGCTTTGATCCAATAGCTGGGTTTGCAGCACCCGCGTTCCTGTGGCAATCGTAAAATGACGGGCATCGATCAACAGCGGAATGAGATAACCCAGGCTTTTACCTATACCCGTCCCTGCCTCTATCACTGTCACCCCAGTCTGCCTAAGGGCAGACATGATAGTCGTCATAAACTCGATTTGCTCTGGTCGCTTCTGGTAGCCCGGCAATTCATTTTCCAGACTGGCCATTGCCTCGAGTAAAACTGAATCGTTATTCTTCACGAATCTCCAAAAAGTGTACTCGTCATGCCCATTGATCAGCCTCAAATCGGCCCCGCAACCTGGTGCGGTATTATTCTTGCGGGCGGCGCAGCGTCTCGATTGGGCGGCGTTAACAAGGCCCTGCAACACTATCGCGGCAAACCCCTTATTACCTATCCTCTATCCGTGCTGGCCCAGACCTGTTCAGAAATCGTCATCAGCGCCAACAGAGACCTTGAACAACTGTCAGCGTTCGGTTGCCCCATCGTTACCGACCAAACCGAGGGTTTTCAAGGACCGATAGAGGGGATCAAAGCCTCCACCCGTTCGAGTGCCGCCAACTACTTCATCATTCTTGCCTGCGATATGCCCCATATAGGGCAGGAGCAAATCGTCTCTTTACAGCTAACACTGACGAGTAATCAATCCCTAGAAGCCGCACTCTACTGTACCCATGAATCTTTGCAACCAGGCTTAATGGCTATAACAGCGAGCGCGGCTCGGTCTCTGCAAATTGATCGGCCGCTTGAGAACCCGTCGCTTAAGGGTTGGCTCGGCCACTTAAACACTGAAATCATTCCTGAGGCTCGGTCAGAGCTATTTGCTAATTTCAACCGGCCGGTTGACTTTGGAGCCGAGCGTTAACAGCACATATCTCACGAGGCAAAAAAAAACCCTCCATAAGGAGGGTTTTTAACCGCGTCTCGAAGCTACTTTTTCTTTTTAGCTGCAGGCTTCTTCTTAGCAGCGGCCTTCTTAGCGGCTGGCTTCTTCTTAGCAGCGGCCTTCTTGGCAGCTGGCTTCTTCTTAGCAGCGGCCTTCTTGGCGGCTGGCTTCTTCTTAGCAGCG
>MDTE01064872.1_pt1 | contig 13966 bp, 13 predicted proteins | sample 811231 | NCBI WGS metagenome assembly MDTE01 (sample SAMN05326651, study PRJNA326480) | marine metagenome | isolation source: seawater | place: Indian Ocean: Red Sea | collected 2010 | reverse complement strand
TTGTTGAAAAAATTTTTCTAAAATTCTCTGACCGCGATAAAAATAAACATAATATAATTGGAGCTGTTAAGAATATAAATAAATAAATATGTTTATGGATGTCCCAATATCTGAAATTAAATAAAATATAAATGCAAATAGAAAAAAATCCCGCTGTGAAGTTTTTATAATTTAGGTTGAACATGTAGTCTATTGAGACTGACAAAAATAGAATACAAAAAGATAACAAAAACCCCACCAAGAGCGGTGCTGCAAATTGCTGAGTATTCAAATCTTCCATATTGCCATTTAAAAAAGATAAGAACGGAAGAATAACAATTACCAATGTGTAATAATGAAACCCTTTACTCTTCTTCAACATTTAATCACTACTCCTTATTTTGACTATGTAAACGCAATCACAGCTATATATCGCTAGGCTCTTGATCTAAATCTTTTTTTATTTTTATTAATTTGAAAGATTATATTGTTACGAGGATATAAGCCTTACAATTCAATAAAATTTAACATCACAGAATCATCCATACGTATTCCACCTTACGCTAGTGGCGTCCAACAGTCCTGATTTTAGTCAACAAAATCTCTTCCCAACAAAACAACCACATGGTAAGCAGATAAGGTTCTTACTACTTAAAATACAAGGCTTATTAATTGTTGACAAGTTGTCATGTTCAAAGAACTAATACCTCTTTCTTGTCTGCGCTAACCTGAACCTATACCTAGATTGTCTTATAAATCATTTAATCAGGGATGTAATTAAGACGAAATAAATTACTTAAACAACGTATTATACAATATAAGAAAAGTCCACGGCTGTTCCGGGCACAACATCTTTAGCCAATACTTTTCCAATCAAAGATTTTCGGTATTTAACTGGCAACCCAAATCCGGGCCTAATAGCGCGAATCATGTCATCTGTGATCGCTTGCCCAGCTGATGCTGATTTTACAAAATATAATGAGCGCCTGAACTGTTTTGAAGCTTGTTCATTCGAGGTCCCAGAGTATTTCACTGCACCTTGCGCATAAAATGCTCTTTGAGTTTCTTCTACTAAATTTTTTAACTCATGCGGCTCCAATGAAAAAGCGCTGTCAACACCACCTTGTGAACGATCAAGCGTGAAATGCTTTTCAATAACCCTAACGCCATATGAAATACTTGCGACGGCTACACCATTTCCGAGGGTGTGATCGGACAAACCAATATTGACACCCATAAGGTCACGCATGTGTGGAATGGTATTCAAATTTACATCTACAGGATCTGCAGGATAGTTGCTTGTACATTTTAATAAAACCACGTCGCTAAAGTTATTACGTTGTAAAAGCAACTTGAGATCTTCTAGCTCTGAGATGGACATCATCCCCGTAGATATGATTGTAGGTTTGCCAGTAGATATCACTTTTTCAATAAGGTCCACGTCTGTATTCTCAAATGATGCAATCTTATAAATCGTACAATCAAGTGTTTCTAAGAAGTCGACGGCCGTCTCATCAAATGGCGTGCTAAAAGGTATCAAACCTAATGCTCTAGCATGTGAAAAAAGTTCTTCGTGCCACTCCCATGGCGTATGTGCTTCATCATACAGGTCGTATAATGATCTTCCGCTCCAAAGACTTTTGGAATCATCAATGACAAAACCTGGTTTCTGCAAGTTAAGTGTCATTGTATCCGCGGTATAGGTCTGAAATTTAACAGCATGTGCGCCAGCCTCAGCGGCCGCCGAAATAATTTTTTTTGCTTGTTCGATCGAACCATTATGATTTCCAGACAATTCTGCTATCACAAATGGAGGATACTTTTCACCAACCAGATAATTGCTTAACCTTAAATCTTTCATACATTTGGTCCTTTCGAAAACTCATATCTTTCGAGTTTATAGTTTGCCTTGTTAAACAGCCTTTCTGAAGAGCCATTTTCTCCTAACACAGTTGCGACAAAGCTACTTTGCGCAGGGAGTGTCTTTTCAGCTGCACGCAAAATATATTGCCCCATACCAAGCGATTTTTTAGTGAAATGATTTAAATAAATTGATACGCGGAATCTTTCTGTTGTTTCCGCGAAAAAGCTAACAACACCTAAGGGTTGGCCCGCTAATTCTGCAATTAATAACAAAAAATCTTTGCGAGTGAGAGCATTTCTGAACCAACTTATGTGCGCATCTATCGAAATCTCATCGTTGTTGATTGAGCCTGCACGTACGACAGGATGATTGCGCAATTTGTGAATGAGGGCTTCATCTTCAATTTCGGCTTTCCTTATCTTCAAATGATGAGAAAGAACTCTTGAAATTACTCGATGAGATCCCAAGCTGTCCATAAACTTTAAACATTTTTCAGATTGCGCTTGTAATATTTCAGTTTGGTAGAGAAGCGTATTCAACAAGGCACACAAACGAAACTCCATATCATTTGCATCCAAATCAAAAATCAATCCATGTTCTTTTGCAGACTTAACCTGTGGCACTTGATTAGGAACAATCGCGATAGTGATTGAAGGCAAACCTAAAAGGACTCTCTCCCAAAGGTTTAAACCACCCGCACCAATAAAGAGGGAACTTTTTTGCATAAGTTCAATAAAGTTGGAAGGCTGCTGCATAATTGTGATTCTTTTTTCTTCCGCACAGCAATCATAAAGTTCGTCACAATACCGGAACGAGTTACCTACAACTACTATAATTTGGCCGGTATATTTAGTTGACAAAACCGCCTTAACAACGCGGGTTGTAAAATTATCGGCGTCAGCACCACCGAAATAAATCAAGATCAAAGTAAGATCTTTGCGAACAATAGACTTTAGGCCTTGAAGTTCTTTTCTCATTACAAGATACTTTGGCCCGTCTAGATATTCTGATGTTAGTGAGTCTAACTTAGTCACCGCCTCATTGGTAAAGTTATTTCCTCGAACAACGTAGTCTGTCAAAAATACTTGGGAGCCGAAGTCTTCAAATGAGACAGTTGTCGCAACCCTGGCATTAATATAATCAGACCATTCTTTGCTCACTGCATAATTGTCCACAAAAACAACGTCCGCACGTGAAAGGTCCAAAGTGTTTGCAAACTCTACTGCATCTAGTTTTGCATCAATACCCAGCCAAGTTTTTTCATCATTGCGGCAAAAATAGTCCTTCGTTTGGTGTAAATTGACATACTCAATACCATGCAATTTTAACATTGCTTCAAAGTCTTGAGATAAGCTTCTGGCAACAAAAATTAATCGTGAGTCTTCAGCCCAACCACTATCGATAAGCTGTTGTGCCAATGCCAAACAACGGAAAAAATGTCCGGTTCCAATTTCAGGCGAAACTTCAAGTCGAAAAATAAATCGCACTTATTTACTCATAATTCTCTTAGCAAACTCTAAATCTGACCAATCATCTATATCAATGGCACTTTCCCAAGGAATTTCTGAAAAACGATAACCATTACCATAAAAGGTACCATCTTTCTCAAGGCTTGATAGTTTTGCCATCCATATACTGCCTGTTGGACAGTAGAGATCATCAAGGTCTTGAGAACGCACACTTAGAGCTTTGGGAAACATAGGTTCATATTCACCTGTTTCAGTCTTTCTTAAACTCCACCAAGGGTTCATCCATCCAAACTTAAAACAACTCAGCAAAAAAGGTGCTCCTAGCTCATCGAACTTATCAAGAAATGTTATTATAACCTCAGATGTTCTGAGGGGACAATTTGCCATAAGTTGTGTGACTACATCTATTTCTTCTTCCCAAATGTTCTGCAAACGGATGGAGTAATTTAAAGTTGCTGTACTAATTGGCGTAAAATCATCTGCGTCTTCTTCACGCAAAAAGGGTACTTCTGCACCGTATTGTTGTGCCACATATGAAATCTCTGGATCATCTGTAGAAACAACAACTTTTTCAAACCTTTTAGATTGAACTGCAGCCTCAATAGTCCAGGCGATCATAGGCTTACCAGAAAATTTTACAATGTTCTTTTTGGGTATACGCTTAGACCCACCACGAGCAGGTATTAGTGCTATATTTTTCAGCACAGAGACCATCCTTTATTCGCCTCTATGATTTGACCATTCATTGTTCCGCTGTCGGCACTCATTAACCATCTCAATGGACCATAACATTCACGCAAATTCAGCATACTGCTATGAGATGCTAGTGAGTTATATTTGCGAACGAAAGTATCATTAGCGCGTCCTTTAATTCCACCATAAGCTATTCCGTTCACCCTCGTATTAAAAGATGCTAGTCTCACAGCTAATTCCTTTGTCAACTTATCAAGCGCTGCCTTAGATACATTATATTGGATTGGTGACATTTCTGATAGATTATCATAAAGTGATGGATTGGGTACAATAGAGCCATATTGTGAACTTATATTGATAATACCTTCTGGAATTATTTCGGAATTAATTAGAAATTTACAAAGCCGCATTGGAACTGCGACATTGATTTTAAATTCAGACATTAAATAATCTATTGAACATAAACCAAAATCATCAGAATCTAGAAATTCAAGACTACGGGCATTATTGATCAAAAAATCTACTTTACCTATGGAACTAATATATTTCTCAAAATTTTCGATATGGGTGTCATCTATAAAATTCACATGTTTTACAATCAACCCAGGGATTTTTTCTGTTATTTCGGCAATTTTCTCGTGTTTACTAGTAGTCGTAATTACGTCGTAATCATCTTCCAATAAACGTATAACTAGTTCTGTCCCTAATAAACCAGTGCCACCAGTTAATATCACACGTTTGTTCACAGGACTCTTCCTAATTCAATTAATCTCACCATTTTTTCAAGTTTTTCATACTCATTGAAAAAACATTTATTATTTACATTATTTATGAAAAATTGAAGTGATTTTTTAAAAGGATGATAACTATTTCTAAATATTTTTGTAATTTTACCATTCAATCCTAGATAAGTGAACTGAATAGAGCCTTGAAATTGTTCACATGATTCAATAATTGAAGTTATACCGTTTTCCCATTTTACCTTTAATTTTCGATGGGACTTTTTGCCATAAACAAGAACAGCTTCTGTGTAAGTATTGCATTTCATGATGTGAAACAATGGATCGATCAAATGTATCGCGTATTTATCCCATGATTTTGGTGTAATACAGTTTATTTGCTTAATTTCACCAACTTTTTTCTGTTCATCTGTACTCAATAAAATCTCATCAGAAAACCGTAACGCACTGCATGAATAAATCATTCTTTCATCATATGCCAATCGATAAATATTTTCTAGATTATCAAGCGTCGTAGCTATTGGTTTATCAATAAAAATTGGAAGGCCTTTACGTAGAACATTCTTTGCAAAAAAAATATGGTTTTCAGCATCATCTCGAGCAAGAAGAACTGCGTCTACTTGTTCAATAAGTCGGAGTGTATCATCAACTATAAATGGAATATTTGCACAAGCCGCAATCTTTTCACTAACTTTTCTATTGTGTGTGAGTATGCTAGTTACCTCCCCCCCACTCAAACATGCTGTGGGGTGTTGATTTGCTATCATGTAATCATAAATAGTTGAGAAACCACACTTTGCAAGATTTTCCGGCGAATAGCCATTGATTATAGACGACCACGAGTAAGGGTGACCATTCCCTTCAGATATTCCAATTATACCCAGTTTAATCTTTACCATAAGGATGGATTAATCAATTTACTTTCAGTGGACACTAAGTGGCTAAAATCTATTTTAGGGATTGATAAACGAAATTCATCTATAATTTCTTTAAGTTCAGATTTTTTTGTAATTCCTACAACAATTCCTTTTATAAAATCTAATGATTTTATGAAGTTTAAACAGCATCCCATTTGAGACAATTTTGTTTCCATACAAAATTTTCGATAAGATTTGAATGAACCATCCCATTTCATTAGATTTTTCGGAGTTTCGGGCACTAAAAGTGATCCCTGTAAAAAAATAGATCGGGCATACAAATCTATTTTTTGTTCTGAGATTACCGACTTGATTTTTTTTGAACAAAACCTTTGATCAAATACGTTAATCGGCACCTGAACTATGTCAACCAAAAAATTAGAGGTTATCTCTAAAAATTTTTCTGGCGAATATAAGGAAACTCCAACTTTCCTTATAGCACCATCTTCCTTTAATCTTTCTAACATATCTAGGCAACGTTTTGTGATTTCAAAATTTATTTCTTCTACGTCATGGATCATTACCGAATATACTGATGAACGATTTAGTCTATTTAAGCTTTTATCTAGAGATTTCTTAATGTTTACATTTTTTTCACCTGCTGGAGCTATTTTTTTTGCACTAAGCTTAGTCATTATATCAAAACATGGATAGTCACCAATCACTATTTCACTGTCGCCATAGGCTTGTGCTGTATCAAGCTTTTTTATACCTTCATCCGCTGCATAGTTCAAAATCGATTTAACCTCATCAGGTTGAACTATTCCAGATGAGTTGGTGATCCCATAGTTTAGGCCAAATTGAGCTGTGCCAAGGACAATTTCCACTCAACTACTCCAAAGCCAATTTAATGGAATTTGCAACATATTTCTGTTGATGGCAATTAAGTTCAGGAAAAAGAGGTATAGTGAAACAGCGAGAATAGTATAATTCAGAATTTGGATAATCTGCAATATTATACCCAAGTTTACGATAATAAGGCTGTATCACAATTGGTATGTAGTGAACATTTACACCCACACCTAAACTTTGTAGTTTAGAAAATATTTGATCTCGGGATACTTTCACTTTATCGAGATCAACTTGTAGTATATGAAGATGCATCGAAGAGGTGGTTCCCTCACTAATTTCTTGGTGGATTAAAGGTAAGCCATTCAATAGATGTTTATAATGCAGATGGATTGAGTTTCTCTTGGAGACAATCTCTTCTAAACGGTCTAGTTGAGATATGCCCAGCACGGCTTGAATTTCTGTCAGTCTGTAATTGTACCCAAGCATAATTTGCTCGTAATACCAAGGCCCATGTGCCTGGTTTGTGAAAAGGTGAGGGTCTCTAGTGATCCCATGAGATCGGTAAAGCGAGACAGCCTCTGCGATTTTTTTGTTATTAGTTGTTAGAATACCTCCCTCACCAGTAGTTATTATTTTTACTGGATGAAGGCTAAAAACAGTGATGTCAGAATACCTACAATCACCTATTTTAGTATTATTATATCTAGCTCCAATTGCGTGCGATGCGTCTTCAATAATTTTGAAACCATATTTTAAAGATAATTGGTGTATTGCCTCCAAATTAGCAGGCGTGCCACACATATGGACTACTACCAAAACTTTAGGTAAAAGTCTTAATTTTTCTGCTTGTTCTAATTTAAGCTTAAGTGCATTGATACATATATTTATTGTATTGATATCGATATCAACAAAATCCACCTCTGCGCCACAATAAATAGCGCAGTTTGACGAGGCTACAAATGAAATAGGAGAAGTCCAAAGAATATCTCCAGCACCTAAACCTAGCGCCAAGCATGCCAAATGTAGTGCACTCGTAGCACTATTAACTGCAACAGCGTACTCGGCTCCAATGGTTTGAGAAAATTTCATTTCAAATTCTGGTAACTTTGGACCCTGCGTAAGGTAATCGCTTTTTAAAACATCAATTACTGCATCGATGTCTTGGTCAGTTACATTATGTCTGCCATAAGGTATCATTATAATGAATCTATCATTTTTTTATTTGCGTTAATCCATTTTTTTAGATCTGAACTAGTCATCCAGTTTGTATTATTATCTGAAGTATAAGAAAAGTTTTTTTTCACAGGTTTCCCAATACCGATATGATTGGAGTCTTTGTAGTAATCCTGGAGTTGGGGTAATATGCGATAATGATCGTCATATTCGAAAGTAAAAGGTGCGTCATCAATACCAATCATTTGTTCATGCATTTTCTCACCAGGTCTTATTCCAGTGATTTTAATTTCTGCATTAGGACTAACGGCTTTTGCTATATCTAGAATTCTCATAGAAGGTATTTTTCTGACAAAAATTTCTCCACCACGCATTTCTTTAAATGCTTTTAATACAAGCTCTACCCCTTCCTCCAAAGTAATCATAAAACGAGTCATTGACTGATCTGTAATTGGGAGTTGTCCAGTGTGCTTTATAGATTCAAAAAATGGTATTACCGAACCACGTGATCCCATCACATTACCGTATCTTACAACTGAGAACCTGGTTGAATTTGCAGAGTAGGCATTTGCAGAAACGAAAAGTTTATCACTAGCTAATTTAGTTGCGCCATATAAATTTATTGGGCCACTTGCCTTGTCAGTTGATAAAGCAACGACCCTTTTAACTTTTCTATCTATCGCTGCGTCTATCACATGCATAGCGCCATTAATGTTAGTTTTGATACATTCAAATGGGTTATACTCTGCAGTTGGTACGATTTTAACAGCAGCCGCGTGAACAACATAGTCAACGTTATCCATTGCACGATACAAGCGATCACGATCTCTTACGTCCCCAATAAAAAAACGAAGCCTATTGTCCCCGGAGAATTTTTTTGCCATTTCCCACTGCTTCATTTCGTCTCTAGAGAAAACGATGACGCGTTTTAGGTTGAAATTGTTCAAGATATATGGGATAAAACAATTTCCAAAAGATCCAGTTCCACCAGTAACTAGTACGCTCGACTGATTCATCATTTACCCTTTTTCCCTGCTAAAAACTGTTCCTGATAAGCTAATTCAAGATCGTGCTCAATCATTTCTTCTATTAGCTGATTGATGCTAGACTTTGGCTTCCAACCTAAACGAGTTTGAGCTTTAGTTGCATCTCCCAGCAATGTATCTACTTCTGTCGGGCGAAAATATTGAGGATCAACGCGGATGATACATTTGTCCTCGGACTTATTTTTCCAGTATACTTTCTCGTTCAAACCACTTCCTTGCCATTCAAGCTGCATCTCTAACTTACAAGCGACTTTTTTAACGAAATCACGAACTGATGTTTGTTGCCCAGACGCAATCACATAGTCATCAGGTTTATCTTGCTGGAGCATCAGCCATTGTAATTCAACATAATCCCGAGCGTGCCCCCAATCACGTAACGCATTCATATTCCCTAAATAAAGTGTGTCCTGGAGGCCATATTTAATCCGCGTTAATGCGCGGGTTATTTTTCTTGTTACAAATGTCTCACCTCTTCTGGGTGATTCATGGTTAAATAATAGGCCATTACATGCAAACATGTTATATGCTTCTCTATAATTAATTGTAATCCAATAAGAATACATCTTTGCTACAGCGTATGGACTCCGTGGATAAAATGGGGTAGTTTCTTTTTGTTGTTTTTCTTGTACCTTACCAAAAAGTTCAGAAGTGCTAGCTTGATAAATGCGGGTATGTTCTGTGAGCTTGGCACTCCGTACCCCTTCCAAAATACGTAAAGTACCAAGTGCATCAACATTGGCTGTATATTCAGGCTGTTCAAAACTTACACCTACATGAGATTGTGCTGCTAAGTTATATATTTCATCTGGCTTGATGTCAGAAATAAGCTGCAATAGATTAGAAGTGTCTGTCAAATCGCCATAATGCAAAAACATTCGCGTACTCGTCAAATGAGGGTCTTGATAAAGGTGATCTATACGACCAGTATTGAATGACGAACTTCTACGCCGAATGCCGTGAACCTCGTAACCTTTATTGAGCAGAAACTCTGCTAAATATGATCCATCCTGCCCTGTAATGCCAGTTATAAGTGCTTTTTTTATTTGCAAGTTTTCTCTTTATTTTCCTAATTATAATTGCAAAGCTTAATGCATAGATAAGCTAATCCATAAAAAATTTTTATTCTACAAAATAATTGATGACTTCTTTTCCAATGTATTTGACATGTTGATTTTGATCTCCACACCGTAAGATTTTGGGACTAAAATCCAAAAACCCATATCCATTCGTGTCATGGTAACCGTTTTTGAGCGCGACAAAAACAAAAGACTCTTGTAGGTTTATAACCTGACTATTGACTTTCAAGACGTCATTTGGATGTAGCATCTGGCTATATGTTAAGGTTATAAACACACTTCCATCTCTAACGTCCACATTTTCAAAAATCCTAATACCGTTATGCTTTAGAGATCGCAATAATTTTATCCCATCATCTGCTGATTTTTGGTTTGAAAAGGTAAGTTTAAAATCTCGCGTCATACGCGGTTCAACTTTAAAGTTTGACAACCCAATTTTTCTTAAAAATTCATCATGAGAACGAAGTCTGTAATAAATTGTATGCTCCTTTACTGCCACTTGTTGCAAAGCGGTTGCAATAATTTTTTGACCATTTACTTCCCCTAGTATTTGATTAATAATCCTATCATAAATTTTGATTGCATCTAAAATAGGATCATCTTCTTTTTTAATGTATTCCCCAGGATTAATAAGTGAGCCATCATAATACTTTGATGATAGGAAATAATGGTGCTGAATATGCGCAAAGCCATTTAAAAATAGTGTCGAAAAGTCATTATTATGCTTCTGGGTAAGCGCTATAAAAGTATCTGATAAAAATAGATCCAAAAAAAGTGCCTTATTCCATCTTTTTTTTCTCCTTACAAATAGCTTGATATAACATAGCCAATTCTTCGCTTTAGAAAAGCGAAGAAATGCTAGTAGTAAAAATACCAATGTTTTTGGTTGTATTTTTTCTTGTGCGTTATCATTCACAGCCTGCCGCAAAGCCCGATGTATCCATCTGCTGAGTAGAGAACCATCTGTAGAAGTTCTAGTCCATGGATCTGGAATAAAAAATGCGGGACGTGCCAACCTATTATCGACGTTCATAGGGCTAACACACCCAACTCTTACACCACACCGTTCTAACTTTTCAAAAATTTGCTCTCCATCGAACTCAACAATGTCACCTAAGCGAAATACTTGATGTTGATCAAAATCTCTTTCTGTATGAACGGACACCCAATGCACCCAAGGTTCAATGTTTTCATATTTGGTTTCACCAAAAGTCTTAAATTTATTCATTTCAAACAATCTTCGAAAGCCAGGAAATGCAATTGGTTTTTGATTTACATAATTCCTCACAAGATCAAAGTTGATTTCGTTTAATTCAATTAAATTTAGTTTTTTGTTCATTGTACCTTATCTCTTTTGACATAATGCTATGTATCAGATGTTTGATATTTTGGATATTCATTAATAAACCGTATCAAAAAGTTACTTTTTGGTTATAGTAGGCTTACTAATTTGAAATCTTACCCTCCACCTGTGGAATGGACATTTCAAGGTTCTAAAAAATCGATACATAACCTTTCAAACAAATCTACTCGTGCTATTTATACGCGCCGAATAGCCAAATAGCGCATTCGAAAAGCTACCGCACCAAACTTTTTATACTGTTAAAGTTTGGGTACTAAAATAATAATAACAAATTTAAGAAATTGTTAGAACAATATTATAACGTTGGCAACTACTATTCTATAAAAAGATACAAAAAGAGACCTGTCAGATTGTCTATAAAAATTATAATAGTAACTATTTTCAATTGTTTGATATAATTTTTTAATCAAAATTAAACAATTATTTTTATAAGAATAAGAATTTTACAATAACTATTCAGACCATTATTCAATTTACAACATTTCAAAAATGCGTTAATTTTACAAAATGATTAATTGGTATTTGATTCAGTTTAAACCAAACAGCCATGGCATAGCAGAGCGAAACTTGAACAGGCAAGGATTTGAAACTTTTCTGCCAATGCAAAATATTACCCATAGACAAGAATCTCGCTTTTTAAGTTGTCTGAAGCCTCTGTTCCCTGGGTACATGTTTGTCAGCGTAAACTCCACCTTGGCTCCTTGGCGCACAATTAACAGTACACATGGTGTATCAAAGATTGTGAGTTTTGGAGGAAAGCCAAAACCGCTCCCACCTCAGCTTATCTCTAGCTTGATACTACGATGTGATGCGTCTGGTATACTACTTCCGCCCAAAAGCATTCGTGCCGGAGACAATGTCAAAATACTCACCGGACCTTTTACTAATTTCATTTCAACCGTTGAAAAAATAGATCCTGAACAACGCATCTGGGTACTGATGGACTTTATGGGACAAAAAACACGCTTACGTTTAAAAGCAGATCAATTACAACTGGCCAAATAAACTCTTCTTTAATAATTTTATAAAATATATCTGATTACATTTTAAATATTGGTGTTTAAGTAGTTAATAGTTTTGAAATTGAAATATAAAAATTATCTATAAATTTAACCATATTTAAAGTATATCTATTATAACTTAATTTATTATAGAATTTAATAATCTAAAGTTTAGAAAATGCTATTAACTAAAAAAGTTGTTTTACTTGTAGTTCATTGTTCAGACACACCTAACAGTCAAAATTTATCTGCAATTGACATACATAAAATGCACTTAGATTTTGGTTGGGATGGAATAGGCTATCATAAAATTATTAAACGCTCAGGTGAAATTGAAAACGGAAGGCCTGAATATTGGATTGGAGCGCATGTTAAAGGAAAAAATGATATTAGTCTTGGTGTATGTTTAATAGGTAAAGATTCTTTCACAAAGAAACAATTAATATCGCTTGAACGTATCTTAAAAAAATGGAAGATGAAATATCCTAATGCAAAAATAGTTGGACATAAAGATACAGGGAATACTTCAAAAAGTTGTCCAAATTTTAATGTCATAAGTTGGGCTAAAGATAATCTTATATGAATATAATTAAATCATCTGCCTATCTTAAATCAATGCCATCAAAAGAATCACCTCTTGAGACAGAATGTCTTTTTGGAGAAACTGTACAAATATTAGATACACACTCAGATTGGGTATATTGTGAACTAGTGACTGATAATTATCGTGGTTGGCTCAAAAAAAATAACTTAGGTGAGATTAAACAACCAACACATAGAGTAATAAACACAAGAACCTTTGTCTTTAAAAATGCCAGTATCAAATCTGAAATATTACTATACCTTCCAATGGGGGCTAATTTAGCAGTAGAAAACACTAATTCAGACTGGGCAGAAATATGTATTCCAGTTAATAATATAATTAAAGTTGGTTTTGTTCCCGCCAAACATATAGTTGAACTAAAGCACAGAGTTATAGACTGGGTACAGATCGCTCAAAGTCTAGAGGGCACTCCATATGTGTGGGGAGGGAGAGATACGATAGGCATAGATTGCTCAGCCCTTCTACAACTAGCTTATCAAACATATGGTGAGACCATACCTAGAAATACCTCAGATCAAGTTCTTTTAAAAAAAACTAATATTTATCAAATTGAACATTTAAATAGAGGGTGTGTAATTTTTTGGGAAGGACATGTTGGAATAATGATTGATAAATTAAATTGTATACATGCTAACGCTTTTCATATGAAAACAATAACAGAACCACTTATTAATATTATTAATAGAATGGGTGGAGTCCATCACATAATCAAAATGATGGATTTTAATTGAAAAATTATTCTTAGAATTTTAAATATAATAGGACATATACCACTTTACAAATCTCTTTATTCCTTCATTAACAGTTGTTTTAGATTGAGAACCTATAAGATTTTCAAGAAGAGAAATATCACTATGTGTTTTATAAATATCACCATCTTGCATGCCTAAAAAATTTTTTTTAGCATTAAGTCCTAACACCTTTTCCAGCTCTTCAATGAAATCAAGTAAGTTTATGGGCTTAGAGTTTCCTATATTAACCACTCTAAAAGGAGCGACATCAGAAATGCTATCATGATTTATTTCTTTATCTCTGTTTCTTGGCAATAAAGGAATTTTATCTGTTAATAAGTAAATAGCATTAACTAAATCACTAACATAAGTAAAATCTCTAACCATATTACCATTATTATAAACATCGATAGGCTTGCCTGATAAAATATTACTAGTAAATTTAAATAAAGCCATGTCTGGTCTTCCCCATGGACCATAAACAGTAAAAAACCTAAAAGTGGTAATTGGAATATCGA
>MDTE01168489.1_pt1 | contig 13967 bp, 13 predicted proteins | sample 811231 | NCBI WGS metagenome assembly MDTE01 (sample SAMN05326651, study PRJNA326480) | marine metagenome | isolation source: seawater | place: Indian Ocean: Red Sea | collected 2010 | reverse complement strand
TATAGATTAAATGTGCCATTTTATCAATTGAAAGATAATTACATTTATAAAATTACAGATATAATTGGATCAAAATGATTCAATATATTTCAAAACCTTTTAAATGGTTTTTCAAATTAGAATCTGCATCAGGTTTAGTTTTGCTATTTGCTGCAATTGCTGCATTGATAGTAAGCAACACTAATCTGAACGAAATCTATACTTCTGTTCTCAAAACTTATTTTAGTCTTGGATTTGGTGCTTTTTCAATAAAATTATCGGTTCTGCATTGGATAAATGATGTTTTAATGGCTATCTTTTTCTTTTTAGTTTCTCTCGAAATTAAAAGGGAATTTATTCAGGGTGAACTTTCAAATCCTAAACAAGCATTGCTTCCAATTATAGGAGCCATAGGTGGGATGTTGATACCTGCATTAGTATACATTTCGATTAATTTTAAAAATCCAGAGACAATAACTGGGTGGGCAATTCCATCAGCTACGGATATTGCTTTTTCTTTAGGGGTTTTGTCTTTATTAGGAAAAAGAGTTCCTGTTTCTTTAAAAGTTTTTCTTACCGCACTTGCTATTATAGATGATTTAGGAGCGATAGTAATTATAGCTTTTTTTTATTCCGGCAACGTTCAGTTTAATTATTTACTTTTAATGTTGGTGTGCGTGATAATTTTAATAGCATTAAATAAATTTAACGTTAGAAATTTCATACCGTATCTTTTTGTTGGAATATTGTTATGGGAATTTACACATCAATCAGGTATTCATGCAACAATTGCTGGAGTATTACTCGCTTTAACAATACCTCATAAAGATAATAATAAGACTCATAAAAATTCTCTTCTTGAAAAAATCGAACATTCAATATCGCCATATGTTTTATTTGGAATAATGCCAATTTTTGCTTTTGCTAATGCTGGTGTTTCGCTTGAAGGAATTACATATAAAGCTTTACTAAACCCAGTTCCTTTGGGAATACTACTGGGTTTATTTTTTGGAAAACAAATTGGAGTTTTTTTATTTTCTTATATATCAATAAAATTGAAAATTGCCGAAATGCCTAATGATTCAAATTGGGTAACTTTTTATGGAGTAGGAGTACTAACAGGTATCGGTTTTACTATGAGTTTATTTGTCGGTAATTTAGCCTTTGTTGAGTCAACTCAATATTTAAGTGATGTTAAAATTGGAGTGCTTCTTGGATCATTGTTGTCAACATTATTTGGATACTTTTTAATTTTATTATGGGCAAAAAAATAATTGATAAGTACATTTTAAAACTTGCATTAGATTTATCAAATTACGGATTAAAAAATAAATCGAATAATATTTCCTCTGTTAAAAGTAGAAAATGTGGTGATAGAATAAAAATTGAATTATATATTAAAAAAAAGATTATAAAAAAAATGTATTATGAAACAGAGTCTTGTATTTTCTGCCAGGCTTCGGCGAGTCTGTTATCCAAAAATATAAAAAATACCAAGATAAGTAAAATAGACAACATATTGCTTACAAAAAAATTTAATTTTCTTTTCTCAAAAAAATACTTATCTAGAAAAGAATGCGTGATGTTACCTTTTGAAGCATTAAAAAAAGCTCTATAAAATCAAGGTCATACCATCATAAGCTGGTACTATATTTTTTGGTAATGATTTCTTAAGAAATTTATAATCTAAGTCCGAATGCAAATTTGTTAGAATGGTCTTCTGTGCGTTGATTTTTTTGCTAATTTTTAAAGCCTGGGAAAAGTTAAAGTGTGAAGGATGCGAATTAAATTTTAAACAATCCAGAATTAAATATTTTAACCCTTTAAGCTTATATAAATCTTTTGAAAATATTCCGTTGCTATCACTTATATATGCTAATTTATCAAAGATATATGCTGTAGATTTAATTCTTCCATGTTTTACATAAAAAGACTTTACTTTAATCTTGTCGTGATTTTTTGATAGTAAAAAATCTTTTTTGACTAAGTTGCCGTTTAATATTGGAACATACCCTTGTTTAGGAACAAAGCAATAATCATGTTTTTTAAAAAGGTCTCTTAAAGTTTCTTTATTTGCATAAATATCTATTCTTTTTTTATTCTTCCAAAAAAAGGGTCTGAGTTCAAAAATACCACTAGTTTGATCTGCATGTTCATGTGTGTATAAAACATAATCAACATTATTGATTTTATTATCTAAAAATTGTTTTTTTATATCAGGGGATGTATCAATTAATATAGAAAGCTTGCCTTTTTTTATAAAAGCAGAACAACGGGTTCTTTTATTATATTTGTTTTTTTTATTACAATTGCCCCAGTTTCCAGTAATCCATGGTACACCAACAGAGCTCCCGCTTCCTAGAACTACAAATTTCATATTGAAATATTAAATAGGTTAAAAAAGTTTTTACTTGTGCTTGCAGCAATACTTTGCTCTGTTTCATTTCTAATTTTAGAAATATGTTTCAAGATATGCACAATATGACTAGGCTCATTACCCTTGCCTCTTTTTGGTTCTGGTGAAAGATAAGGAGAGTCTGTTTCAAGTAAAATTTTATTTTTTGGTATAGACTTAAATACTTCATTTAATTCGTATGACTTTTTGAAAGTTACAATACCGCTGGCAGAGAAGAAACAATCTAAATTCAATAATTTATGAGCAAAATCTTTGCTTCCAGAAAAACAGTGCATCAAAACTTTAAATTTTTTATTTTTAATTTCATTGTTTAAAATATCAAATGTATCATTTTCAGCTGACCTAGAGTGAACGATCAAAGTAGATGATGTTTCTTGAGCTGCATTAATATGTTTAATAAAGAGATTTTTTTGTGAAATTTTATCTGAATTATTATAATAAAAATCTAGACCAGTTTCACCAATTCCTACCAACTTTTTATTTTTTGATAAGTTCTGTTTAATTTTTTCAACCGTTAAATCATTATATGATTTAGTTTCATGAGGATGTATTCCATAAGTACCAAATACATTATTATATTTTTCTAAAATACTTAGAATTTTTTTAAAACTAGAGTCTTGAGTACATATAGTTAAAAAATATTTTACACCAACATTATTTGCTCTATTTAAAACTTCGTCTAAATTTTTATTTAATGGCTCATAATCAAGATGACAGTGGGAGTCGATGATCATTTCAATATTTCTCCCAGTAAAAATTAGATTTATTATTTATTAAATTAAAAGTTTTATTGATAATATATTTAGCAACTTCAGTAGAATTAAAATATTTAAGATATTTCATTTTACCATTTTTCCCTATTTTTTTTCTAAGCTTTTCATCTCTACTTATCTTAAGTATTTTTTCTGATAGATCACCCACATTTTTATAAAAAACCATTTCTCTATCATTGAAAAAATCTCTATAACATGTTTTTTCGTCAATTAATGTTACCAGACCATTTCCAATAATTTGTGTAATTCTATCACTGCTATAATATTTTATTGGTTCTCCTCTGCTTAAGTTAAGACCCATTTTAGAATTAGATATTGCTTTGAAATAATTATCTGCCCAAACAGGTTGCACATTATTAACTCCGTAAATATCAAACTTTATATTTGGTGTCATATCCATCAACTTAGAAACAAATTTGATACGATCATCATACTTACCTCTTTTAAGAACACCTCGATGTACACCATGACTTAAAGCATAAAAAACATCCATATTACATGATTTGTTAAAATTATTTAAAGTCTCGAAAGAGCTGTCTGATGGGTTCGGTATAAAATGGAACTTTTCTTTATTCGAAAGAAAATTTAAAACTTTTGGAGATGTTGTTAAGAAATTTCTATCAACATAATCAGATTTATTTAAAATTCTCTGTTTATTCTTAATAAAATCTGGACCCCTTTTGCTTAATGGATCCAAAAACCATTGTGCAATTTTTAGGTTAGGATAATTTTTTTTAAGATCTCTAAGAGTTTGTGGAAAAATAGAATCAGCGTGCCCTAAAACAATCAAATCTGGTCTAAAATTATAACAAGTATTAACTAGTTTTGAGTTTAATTTTTTCGTTCCTGATAGGTCTTTATAATTTTTATAGTATTTTTGAATATCACGATCACTAAACTCTAAGATACTATGTCCCAAACGAATTAAACCGTTATTAATTCTTCTTCCTGTGTTAAAATAAAGTCTTCCATCATGTCTCTCGTTAAAATTTGTAACATGAACTATTCTTAATTTCTCTGGTTTTTGAGTAAAATTTAATTTTTTTAAAGAAAAAAATATTTCTTGTCTATACTTGTCAATTTGCTGACTGCTATTTTTGTGCGTTAAATAAAAATTCTTATATGCTAATTTTTGATATTGATTTCTTAATCTTTTATTCTTTATCAATAATTCGATTTTTTTTCTTAGCTCTTCATGATTTAGTTTTTTTAAAATAACAGCATTGGTAACGGTTTCTGGTAAACCTCCTTTATTGCTTATGATAACGGCGCAGGAATTTGCAGATCCTTCTAAACTAGTTCTGCCAAAAGGTTCGTTCCACCTCGAACATGCAACTGCAATACTTGTTTTTTTAAAAACGTTTATTACTTTTTTGTGTTCTAAAAAACCTAAATTTTTTAATCTATCATGTGAAAAATTTATTTTGTCTCGTTGCTCATCTCCAATTACAATAGCTTGCCAATCTTTGAATTTTTTGAGAATCTTTATTACAGCAGCTCCAAAAATATCATATCCTTTAGAACGATTTAATTTACCCACAAAAGTGATCCATTTTTTTTTTCTTTTAAGATTAACTTTATTTTTTTGTGCTGATTGAGAAATAACAATTAGTTTTTCTGTGTTTATAGTGCCAGATGGAATCTTCTCTAAAAATCTTTTTTTTGACCACAAACTGTTGAAAATAATCTTTTCACAAATATCTACTAGATATTTTCTTTCGTTTAGACTTTTTGAACCCGTCATAGTAAGTGGATCATTATGAAAATATAAAACAAATTTTGATTTTACTCCTTCATTAATAAGGTAATTTAAATAATGGGGTCTGTTATGAATTTCGATTATATGGGATGAATCAGATTTTTCTATCTTTATAAACTCATCCATATAGTTTTCACTTTGACTGCCAAAAAATAATTTTTTTAATTTAATATTTCTATAGTTTTTAGAAAATTTAATTTTATATTCAGTGTTACCGTAAACTTTAATGTTTTTTTTAAATTTGCTTAATTTAAGTGTATCATTTACAAATAAAGATACAGCGCCTGGATAATTTGGGGAAAAGTTTTCTTTATATGGCAATAATATTGATATTTTCATGAGTATCTTTTAATTATCATATTTCTAAATTTTCTATTATTTTTTATAAAATACTCTCTCGACATTGCTTTTTTTTTATTTTTAAATTTTTCTTTATATATAAGCTTCCATTTTCTACCACGTGTAAATTTTGCTCCCTTTCCTGCGTTATGTACTCTTAACCTATTTTTTAAATTTTTGGTATAACCAACATAAGTAAATTTTTTTCCATAAGTTGTTTTTAAAACATAAGTATAAAAAAAGCTCACTCTTCTATGTTTTGATGGCAATTTTAAGGATAATATTAATAAGCCTTACCTTCTTTTGGCTTAATTTTTTTAAATTTACTCATTACTTGTTTGGCACCAGCAGACATGAATCTCTGGTCGGATCCAATAGTCACAAATTGAAAACCTTTTTTAATCATTTTTTCTGCATATTCAGGTTTTTGATTGTGAATGCCGGCAATTATATTGTTTTTTTTGGCGTGTTCTAAAATTTTTAATATAGTATTATAAACTTTGTCCCCTTCCGGTTTGTCAAAACCAGGTTCTTCACCAATGGCTAAACTTAAATCAGCTGGCCCAATATAAATTCCGTTTAAACCAGGCGTTGACATAATATTATCCAAATTATCTAACGCTTCTTTTGTTTCTATCATTGCAAATTTCAAAAGTTCATCATTTGCATATTTTCCATAATCTGAACCGCCATAAATGAGCCCTCTTATCGGACCAAAGCTCCGATATCCTTTGGGAGGGTACAGGCACGCTTTTACAAAATTTTCAGCCTCTTTTCTATTGCTAACCATTGGACATATTACTCCATACGACCCAGCATCGAGAATTTTCATAATTTGTCCAGGTTCATTCCAATTTACTCTTGCCATAGGAACAACATCAGTCGTCGCAATGGCCTGTAACATTTGTAAAGCATTTGGGTAATCAACTGCACCATGTTGCATATCGATTGTTAGAGAGTCCCAACCTTGATGAGCCATAACTTCAGCTGAAAAAGAATTTGGTATTTGCAGCCAACCATTTATGGCTGCTTTGCCCTCAGCAAAGATTTTTTTAAGTTTGTTTTCTCTCATTAATTAACCAGATAGACCAAGGTGTGTATACTTTATATTCAAATAGTCTTTGATACCTACAGAGCCACCTTCACGACCATAGCCAGTTTGTTTAATTCCACCGAACGGTGTTTCTGCAGTAGCAACAACAGGGGTGTTCACAGCAACAACTCCCGTTTCTAGTTGTTCCGATGCTTTAAAAGCTTTTTCCATAGAGTTAGTACATACATAGCCAGCTAGCCCACATTCATGTTTATTTGCTCTTTTAATTACTTCATCAAAATTTTTAAAAGTTGTGATTGCAGTTATTGGCCCAAAAGGTTCCTCTGTCATAACAGTAAAATTATCTTTTACATTGTCTATTATTGTAGGTTCATAAAAGTAACCTTTGTTAAAGCCAGCTGGTCGTTTACCACCATAAAGAACTTTACCGCCCTCTTTTTTTGTTTTTTCAACTAATTTTTCAATTTCTTCTAATCTTTTTTTAGTTGTTATTGGTCCAAGATTAACACCTTCCTTTGTTCCATCTCCTAATTTAAGTTTTTTTGTTTTTTCTATAAAAGTTTTTGCAAATTCATTTTTTTTACTTTCGTGAATATAGAATCTACTTGGAGATATACATACTTGACCATTATTTCTATATTTAGATGTAATAGCCATATCTGTTACTTTGTCTATATTTGAGTCTTCAAAGACAATAAATGGTGCATGGCCACTTAATTCCATTGTCACTCGTTGAACTTTATCTGCAGCTTTTTTAAGTATCAATTTACCAACTCTAGTAGATCCAGTTATTGAAACTTTTTTAACAATATTAGAAGAAATTAATTCATTTGAAACTTCTTCGGGATCACCTGACAAAAGGTTAACTACGCCCGGAGGAATACCTGCATCATTAATAATGTTCATTAGTTCCATTACTGCACCCGGGGTGATTACATCAGGTTTAACTATTACAGAACAACCGGCTGCTAAAGCTGTAGATATTTTCCTAGCTGCTAAAATAATTGGAAAATTCCATGGTATGAGTGCTGCCACAACTCCAACAGGTTGGTAGATAACTTGAACACGGGTATCTTCGAACCTGCTTTCTACTGTTTGTCCAAATATTCTTTTTGTTTCTTCAGCGTTCCATTCAAATATATCTGCTGCTCCACCAACCTCGCCCTCTCCTTCTACTAAAGGTTTTCCAACTTCTAAGGCAAGCCATTTAGCTAAATCCTTTTTTCTTTCTCTCATTAAATCAGCAATTTTTCTAATCTTATAAGATCTTTGCCATGCTGGAGTTTTCTTCCAAGTTTGAAATCCTTTTTCTGCTGACTTTAATGCTTTTAGCACATCGTTTTTTGTAGCTTTGGACGCTTTTCCTATAACCTCTTCTGTAGCAGGATTAATTACTTCGTAAGTTTCGTTTTTTTCTGATGGTTGCCATTTACCATCTATAAATTGACCAAATTTTGAATACATTATTTAAATTTATATTGCTTAAAAGTGCAATATTTCCTAGGTTTCACTTTAAATAATTTATGAAAAAAATTCAACTAACTTGTGCACACGCAATCGTCAAATATCTGATATCCCAAAAAATATTAGTCGATGATAAAAAATTACCGCTTTTTGCTGGTGCTTTTGGAATTTTTGGACATGGAAATGTGGCTTGTCTTGGTCAGGCTCTAGAAGAAAGTAAAAATGAACTTCCAACATGGAGGGGTCATCATGAACAAAATATGGCTTTAACAGGTATAGCCTATTCGAGAGCAAAGAGAAGAAAACAAATTTTCGTTGCAACAAGTTCTGTGGGACCAGGTTCTACCAATATGCTTACAGCAGCAGCAGTTGCAATGAGCAATAGATTGCCAATGCTATTTTTACCTGGAGACACATACGCAAGCAGAATGCCTGATCCTGTTTTGCAACAAGTTGAACATTTTAATAATCCAAATATTACTCAGAATGATGCTTTCAAATATGTGACTAGATATTTTGATAGAATAACTAGGCCAGAGCAAATACTTCAAACTCTCCCGCAAGCTATACAAACAATGACAGATCCTGCAGATTGTGGACCAGCATGTATTTCATTATCTCAAGATGTTCAAGGCGAAACCTTTGATTATCCTGAAGAATTTTTTAAAGAAAAAGTTCATAATATTAGAAGAGCAAGACCAGATGATTACCAAATTAAACAAGCCACGGATTTAATTAAAAAATCTAAAAATCCAATAATAATTTCTGGTGGTGGAATTTTTTATTCAGATGCAATGGAAGAATTAAGTCAATTTGCTAAAAAACATAATATACCAACAGCTCAAACAGTAATGGGTTATTCAACTATGACAAAAGATGATCCATATTTTTTAGGAGCCATTGGAGGCTTTGGTGGAAAAGCTACCAATGATTTTATGAAAAAAACAGATTTGGCAATTGCTATTGGAACAAAATTAGCTGATTTTACAACTGGCTCTTGGACGAACTTTGAAAATCCAAATTTTAAACTTGTATCTATTAATGTTTCAAGATTTGACGCAAATAAACATATGGCACAGTCTGTTGTTGGTGATGCAAAAATATGTTTACAAGATCTAACAATATCATTAGGAAATTGGAGAGCTCCTGACGATTGGCAAAAAAAATCTAGAAATGCTGTTAAGTCATGGAACGATTATCTTGATAAAGAAAGTGGTCCTACAAATCAAAAACTGCCTTCGTACGCTCATGTAGCAGGAGCTGTATATAGAAAATCAGATCCATCTGACATAGCTGTAACAGCAGCCGGAGGTTTGGTTGGAGAGGTATTGCAAGTTTGGAGACCAAGAGAATTAAATACTCATGAAACTGAATGGGGATTTAGTTGTATGAGTTATGAAATCTCAGGAGCATTAGGTATTAAAATGGCTAACCCAAAAAGAGAAGTGATCACTTTTGTTGGTGATGGATCTTACTTGCTTTATAATTCTGATATTTATAGCTCAATTTTAACAAACCATAAATTGATTATAATAGTTTGTGACAATGGTGGTCATGCAGTAATTAATAGATTGCAGCTTTATAAAGGTGGGAAAGAGTTTAATTGTTTGTTTGAAAGTTCAAAAGTTGAAAATATTAAAAAAATTGATTTTGCTAAGCATGCAGAGAGTTTGGGTGCAACAGCTGAAAATGTAAATTCAATCAGTGAACTTGAGCAAGCATTCTTAAGAGCTAAAAAATCAAAATCTACATATGTAATATCTATAAAAACTGATGGCTATCAATGGTTAGAAGGTTCAGCTTACTGGGAAAGCCCAACATTAACAAAACCATCAACAAAGGAAAATGAGAGAGCTTTAAAAGAACACCTTCAGGGTAAATCTAAACAAAGACAAGGTGTTTAATACTTATGGCTAAAGTATTTAAGGTTGGTCTAATTGGTTGCGGACATATTGCTGAAACTTATTTTAGGGCACATAAGTATTTCAATAATTTCAAAATTATAAAGTGTGCTGACATTAATCATTTTGCAGCAAAAAGATGTGCCTCTTTATATAAAATAGAGGCACTTAGTGTGAAAAATTTACTTAAAGATAAAGAAATTGAAATAATATTAAATCTAACAGTTCCGAAGGCACACTATGAGGTTTCGAAAAAAGCTCTTTTACATAACAAACATGTTTATACAGAAAAACCTATGGCAATTAATATAAAAGATGCAAAAAAATTATTACAAATCGCAAAAAGAAAAAAATTGTATATAGGGAATGCCCCAGACACATTCTTAGGTGGTGGAAATCAGAAATCAAAAGAATTAATAGAAAACAACCTTATAGGAAAAATTAATTTAGGAAACATCATTTTTGCTTACCCTGGTGTTCAATCTTACCATCCAAATCCGGAACCGTGGTTTGCAAAAAAAGAAGGGGGGCCTGTTATTGATATGGGCCCTTATTATTTAACAGCATTAGTAAATTTACTTGGCCCAGCAAAGCAAGTTTGGGGAAGCTTAATGTGGAATAAAAAAAAAAGAATAATCGGGATTGGTCCTAGAAAAGGGAGATCAATTAATGTTCTTTGTCCTACGACTTATCTAGGAACAATATTCTTTAAAAATAAAACAATAATAAGATTTACCCTATCATTTGATGTTATAGCTCATCATAGAAATCATATTGAACTATATGGAGATAAAGGATCAATTTTAGTGCCAGACCCAAATATGTTTGGCGGGTCTGTTTTCACATGTAAAAAACTCGGTGGTGTTTGGAAAGAACACAAAACAAATAAAATGCCACTAGGTAAGATAAATATACGTGAAAAAAGTCTAAGAGCGAACGAAGCACCTATAAATGCCAACTATAGAGGAACTGGTTTAGCAGAGATGGCCTATTGTATTGAAAATAAAAAAAAACATAGATGTAATGGTGAATTATCATTCCACGTTTTAGATGTAATACAGTCAATAATGAAAGCAGCAAAAAAAAGAAAAAGAATAAATATTAAATCAACCTGTAAACTTCCGAAAAAATTTACTACATCGGAAATTAATAAAATACTTAAATAAGATTTTGTCTCCCAAGCAAAGCTGCACCTCTAACTCCGCTTGCGTCTCCATAAATAGGTTTTAAAAAAACTGTTTTTAAATTTTTTTCATTAAGATATTTTGATGTAATTAATTTTACTTCATCTAAAAAATCAATTTCATTAGAAACACCGCCACCAAAAACAATGGCGTCTGGGTCTATGCTTGTGACTATTATAACTAAACTTCTTGCCATATAATCTTTGTATTTATTTATAAAATTGACAGCGTTCTTATTTTTATTACGATATTCAGAAAATATTTCTTTAGCGGTTAGTTTCTTATTAAATAATAAATAATAATTTTTTTCAATTGATTTTCCAGATAAGTAACCCTCAATTCTATTTGAAAAATCAAAATTTTCTGAAGAATAAATATTTGATTTGATTTCCCTAATGGGCATCTGATTTAAACTCCACTCTCCTGCAAGTCCGTTCGTACCAGAAACAATCTTTTTATTTATTACCAATCCACCCCCACATCCTGAGCCTAATATGATTCCAAAAACACTGTTATAATTTCTTGCAGATCCATCTATTGCTTCTGATAAACTAAAACAATTTGCATCATTTTCCGAAAAAATATCATTTTTAATTTTTTTTTTTAGTTCCTTAATTAAATTTCTATTATTTAACCAGTCTGAATTATGCGCATTCTTGATTACACCCGTTGAATTGTCTAAATTACCTGGGTGACAAATTCCTATTACAAAATTAGAATTATATTTTTCTTCTAAATTTTTAATTATATCAATAATTGATTTAAGAGTATCTGAAAAATTCTTTGGTGTATCTTGTCTATTTCTTTCTAATTCTTTATTTTTATTGTCTAGTAATACATATTCAATTTTAGTTGCACCTAAGTCTATACCAATTTGCATTAATTTTTCGATGTTCTGTCGATTTCTTTTAATTCAACTTCTAACTTGTCTAATTCTTCACCACCAGCCATCATTCCTAAAAGTTTTTCTCTGGATAAATCTCTTTTTTCAAAAGTCCCCATACTTTTTCCCCTATTTAAAATTGTAAAACTGTTACCTACAGGATATGCGTGATGAACATTATGTGTAATCAAAATAACACCTAAACCTGAAGCAGCAGCTTTAACAATATATTTCAAGACAACTGAAGCTTGATGAACGCCTAAAGCTGATGTCGGCTCATCTAGGATTAATACTTTGGCTCCAAAATATATTGCTCTTGAAATAGCCAAACATTGTCTTTCACCTCCTGACATAGTTCCAACAGCTTGTGATGGATCTCTTATATCAATTCCTATTTGTCCCATTCTTTCTGAAGCTATACTGTTAGCTTTATTTACATCAAAAGTTTTAAAAGGGCCAAAACCTTTCATTGGTTCTCTTCCCATAAAGAAATTTCTTGTAACACTCATTAAAGAAACTAAAGCTAAATCTTGATATACTGTAGCTATACCCAAATCTAATGCATCACGAGGTGAGTCAAATACAGTTTTTTTATCATCAACGATAATTTCACCTTCGTCTGGCTTGTGTACACCTGATAAAGTTTTAATTAATGTAGATTTGCCTGCACCATTATCTCCCAATAAACACATTATTTGTCCTTTTTTAATGTGCATAGTTACGTCCTTTAAGGCTATAACTGACCCAAAAAATTTACTTATATTATTAAATTCAACTAAATTTTTTGACATTATTTATTTTCTGTAACTCTTCTTCTAATAAAATTATTAAATATAACTGCAATTAACATCATAGCTCCAAGAAAAACTTTAAACCAATCAGTATCTACATCTGTATAATAAATTCCCATAGAAACTGTTCCAAAGATTAAGGCACCAAATGCTGCACCAATAGCTGATCCATAACCACCAGTCAATAAACATCCGCCGACAACAGCTGCTACAATCGCTTCTAATTCCTTTAAAAAACCTCTCATTGTATCTGCTGATCCAGCATCTAATACTTGAACACAGGCATAAATGGTTGCGGCTACTGCGGTTCCTATAAATAAACTAATTTTTACTCTACCTACTGGAACACCAACGTTCCTTGCTCCAAGCTTGTCACCGCCAGAGGCAAAAATCCAGTTGCCATATCTTGTCTTCATTAATAGCCATGTTGCAAAAATTGTCATTCCTATCCACCATAAAACTGATGCTGGAATACCTGTTGCTAAAGGTGTGCCATCTTGTCTTAAAGCTATTAAACCTAATGATCCAAGCCAAGTAAAAATACCTTTAAACGCATCTGCAGAAAAAATCCATGCAATCGGATCATTTTCGATTAACACTCTTAAACCCGGAACCTGTGTTCTTCCTGTAATTAGTCTTGTTAAGGCTAAGGTAGCTCCCCTTAATATAAATAGCATTGCAAGTGTTACAATGAACGACGGTAACCCAGTTCTAACAACTAGTATACCATTTGCGTATCCAACTAGCACAGCCATAGAAAATGCAAATAAAATACTGCTCCATAGAGGCCAGCCCCAATAAATTGCAGGTATTGCTATACATATACCCGCAAAACCGATCATTGATCCTACAGATAAATCAAACTCTCCACCAATCATTAAAAGAGCAGCTGCTACTGCTATTATTCCAAGATTAGCTGATACTTCTAAGAAATTTATTGTTCCATATGCGCTAAACATTCCTGTATCACCAGCAACTATACCAAAAAAAATAAAGACAAGAATTGAACCACCTAAAGCTCCAAGTTCTGGTCTATTTAGTAAAACTTTTAAATTTGAGACTTTACGTAATCTTTCGTCTTTGCTTTTGTTTTGAATACTTTGAGACTTAACAGACATAATTAATATTTTGTTATAAAAAAAAGGCCTGGTTAAAAACCAGGCCTTTTTTGAAGATTTTTATCTATAACCTTGTGCTGCCCATTTAATTACTTTGCTAGCATTTTGCGGTGTAACGAAACCAGGTCCCGTCATAACAACACCAGCTGGCATTGTTCCCCATCTCATATACTGAGCAAAAATTGCTATAGGCAAATATCCTTGAAGATATTGTTGTTGGTCAATTAAGAACTCAACTTCTCCAGCAGCTGCAGCTTTAAGCATTCCTGGTGACATATCAAATGTACCAAGTTTAATGCTGCCAGT
>MDTE01113500.1_pt1 | contig 13967 bp, 11 predicted proteins | sample 811231 | NCBI WGS metagenome assembly MDTE01 (sample SAMN05326651, study PRJNA326480) | marine metagenome | isolation source: seawater | place: Indian Ocean: Red Sea | collected 2010 | reverse complement strand
TGATAAATTTTTATGAATTACACCAATCCCACCCTCTTGAGCCATCGCAATTGCCATTTTACTTTCAGTAACAGTATCCATAGCAGCAGAGACAATTGGAACTTTAAGTTGAAGATTTTTAGAAAATCTAGAATGTAATGAAACTTCTGAGGGTAAAACTTCAGAGTAAGCAGGAACTAGAAGAACATCATCGAATGTTAGACCAATTTCTAAAAATTTTGAATTATTTAAAGCCATAGCAATTAAGAAATAATTGCGCACAAATATAGTGTAAATATATTAACCTTGCTATGTCATAATCTACACTTTAAAGAAACCTTTACAGTTTTCAGGAAAATTAATTAAATCTTCTTTATTAAAATCAAGATATATTTTGCATCCAGACTTGTAAGAATTTTTCGAATATAAATTCCAATAATTATCACCAACTAATACTTTTAGTAAAAATTCTTTTCCAGAGAAAATTGATTTAACAACGGTGCCTTCATGATCTGAATTTTGTACAATATTTACACTCTCAGGTCTAATAAATAAATTTTTGTGATTTTCAACTATTGGATTTAATTTTCCAAGCATTTCAGCACAATAACAATTAGCTGGTTTGCAATAAACATCTGAAGGTGTATCGTACTGCTGCAGTACACCAGCTTTAAAAATCAATATTCTGTCTGATATTTCAAGACTATCTTTTATGTCATGAGTTACTAATATGGTCGTAATATTTAAATCTTTAACAATCCTTTTTATTTCAGTTTTTATTTGTGATTTAATAGCTGAATCCAGATTACTAAAGGGTTCATCCAATAATAATAAATCAGGCTCTCGAATAATTGCTCTAGCAATCGCAACTCTTTGTTGTTCACCACCAGAAAGTTCATGAGGATACCTTTTTTTAAGAAAATTTAAATTGGTTAAATCTAAAATATTTTCTAGGCTTGATCTATATTTTTTTTCAAGATTAAGAACGATATTTTCAGTTACATTAAGGTGAGGAAATAAAGGATAATCTTGAAATACGAATCCAATTTTTCTTTTATGAGATTGAATTAATGTATTTGAATCATTTAATATTTTTCCATTAAGTTCAATTTTACCAGACGTAACTTCCTCAAGTCCAGCTAAGCACCTTAAAAAGGTTGTTTTGCCACTACCTGACTCGCCAATAAAAGAAATAATCTCCCCTTTATCAACACTAAAATTTAGTGACTTTATAATAGGTTCATCCTTATCATATATTTTTTTTAGATTAGAAACTTTTAAAAACATTTATGATTTGGATTGAGTTAAATTTAATACAGATAATAAAATAAAACCAAAGCTAATAATTGCAAGTGAATATATGGCAGATTCTGTAATCATTTCTTCAACTGCCAATTCATATGTTTTTGTAGCAAGTGTATCAAAATTAAATGGCCTTAAAATTAGTGTCAAGGGAAGTTCTTTCATTATATCAACAAAGGAAATACAAAAAGCTATAACTATGGCTTTTTTGTTCAGCGGAATAAAGATTCTGCTAAAATATTTAAAAGGATTTAATCCTAAATTCTTACCTGTGTCATCTAATTTAGTTGATATTTTTTCAAAACTAGAAGAAATTGGAGAAACTGCTACAGCCATGTACCTTATGAAATAGGCATAAATCAATACTGGAAAAGATCCAATTATCAAAAATCCAAAAAAATCATTAATTGGAGAGAATAGTAATATTAATGAAATTCCAATCACAGCACCAGGAAGAGCATATGAAAGTGATATTAAATTAGTTGTAAATTTTAAAAATTTGACACTAGAAACTCTACTTAAAAATTGAATACCAAGAACAGCAATTACGATAAGAATTGTTGAAATTAAAGAAACTAAAATTGTATTTTTTGTTAAAAAAATTAAATTATCAAAATCTATATTATCACTGACTATAAAAACGTTATTTATCATGAAAATAATTGGAATAATTAGAGAGAAAAAAATAATTGCTAAACAAACTGTGTGAATTAAAATTAATTTAAAATTTGTGTTGTGAAATTTGTGATCAGAACTGGAATTGATTTTAATGTCATATTTATACTTATTAGTAAAAAATTTTTCAGTTAAGAAGAAAACAAAAACCACAAAAAATAAAAAAACTGACAGTAATGATGCAGTATTAATATCTGCTAGAGAGCCCCAAGCTCTAAAAATTCCACTTGTGTATGTGTTAACACCAAAATAACTTACGGCACCATATTCATTAAGAACTTCCATACTTATGAGGAAAATAGCTGAAAAAATTGATGGTCTTGACAAAGGAATTCCGACTCTAAAAAAAGTTTTAATTTCGTTTAGTCCAAGATTTTTTGAAAGATTAATGTAATTGTTGCCAATCATTGAAAAGGATATTCTACATGCAGCATATAGATATGGAAAAAGTGAAAATGAAAGTAGTAGAGCTAAAACTTCAATTTGTAAATAATCCCTATTTACAATGTCAGAAAAGTTTGGAAAATAGTCTCTGACTAAATTTTGAAAAGGACCAGAAAAACTTAAAATTTCAGCGTATGAAAAAGACATAATGTAGGTTGGTATAGCCAGAGGTAGATATAGTAGAAGGTCATAAATTTTTCTACCTCTAAATTTATTCACGCTAATAAACCATGCAGGTAAAATTCCTAATAGTAATGAAAATAATAAAGTGAGAAATAATAAATATATAGTATCAAAACTATAATCAATAAGCAAATAATCCCACAAGTACTTAAAATTACTGGTATCAAGATTAATTGAACCAACAATTAAAGTAATTACAGGTAAAAGAACAAGCGCAACTAATAAAGTTACGCTTGTAATACTTTTTAAATTTTTTTTAAGTTTTATTAAATTTATTTCCAACCTGATTTATCAAATATACGAACAGCTTCATTTCTTTTTGAACCTAACATATTTAAATCTAGATTATCTTTTTTGAAATTACCCCAATTCTTCACAATTTCATTTGGCTCAATCGAGGGTAATACTGAGTATTCATATGTGTTATCTACATATGTTTGTTGAGCTTTTGGAGATGTAAGATATTTAATCAGTTTCATTGCATTTTCTTTGTTAGGAGAGTTTTTGGTTAAAGCAATTCCAGAGACGTTTATATGAGCACCTCTTTCATCCTCTGCTTGATTAGGAAAAAATACATTTACTGCTTTTCCAGCTTCTAATTCTTCATCTTTTTCTGAGGATAATAACAATCCAATGTAATATGAATTTACAACAGCTATGTCTCCTTGACCAGCTGCTATTGCTTTTACTTGATCTCTATCATTTCCTTTAGGGTCTCTTGCAAGGTTATCTACAATTTTTCTAGACCAATCCTCTGCTACATCAGAACCCAAATTAGCTATTAAGGATGACATTAATGCTTGATTATATGAATTGGATGAAGATCTAATAAGTAATCTGTTTTTCCATTTTTCATTTGCTAAATCTTCATAAGTACTCAGCTCATTTTCTTTTACTCTCTCATTGCTGTAAACTATAATTCTTGATCTATATGTAACAGGAACCCAATAATCATTAGGATCAAGAAAATTTTTATCAATATTTTTTGTTGCTGTTGAGTCATTAATTTTTTGGAGTAGGTTCATATCACCTGCTTGCCATAATTTACCAACATCAACAGTTATAAATAAATCAGCAGGACTACTTTCTCCTTCAAGTTTAAGTCGTTGTATTAGTTCATCAGCGTTAGCTTTCGTTACATTAATTTTAATGCCAGTTTCTTCAGTAAACTTTTTATACTGTAACTCGTCCACAGCATAGTGTCTTTGACTGTAAATATTTATTTCATTCTTTAGATTATTTGTTTGGCATGAATAAAGAAACAGTATAAAAAATATTTTTAAAAATCTATTCATATTTAAAATTTGAAAAATAAATCATTACAAAGAAAAAAAAAAAAATCTTTTATTTAGACTTATTCTAAATAATATTCATATATTCACAAAAAAATTAATTTAGAATCATTCTAAATAACATGCTATGAATAAAAAAACATTAATTCTGATATTATTCTGCTGTATTTTAAATTCACAAAAAAACACAGATGAAAAAGCTACGGACTCAATTACACTGCTTGATGAAGTTATTATAAAAGGAAATTCAATCTTAGGAAATAAGTTTGTTGCAAAAAACAGAACAGGGGCTGCTTATTACCTATCATCAAATGAACTTGCTGATTTTAATTATACTGACATCAATAGAGCCCTAAACAAAATTTCAGGTATTAATTTCTATGAAGAAGATGGTTTCGGGTTAAGACCTAATATTAGTATTAGAGGAACATCACCAGAAAGAAGCTCAAAAATAGCTATAATGGAAGATGGAGTATTGATCTCGCCTGCTCCCTACAGCGCATCGTCTGCATACTATTTTCCGTCAATTGCTAGAATGAATGCTGTAGAAGTGTTAAAAGGAAGTAGTCAAATTCAGTATGGACCCTACACAACTGGTGGTGCGATAAACTTTGTTTCTACTGAGATTCCAAATTCATTTAAAGGAAAGATATCAACTAGTTATGGGAGTTTTAGCACTGGACAAAGCCATACAACCTTTGGAAATAGTTATGATAACTTAGGATATATGATCGAATACCTAAACTATAATTCAAATGGATTTAAATCTTTAGGAAATAATTTAAATACTGGTTTTGATATAAATGAAATTACTACCAAGTTAAGAATTGAAATTTCTAAAAAAAGAAAAACGAAACAAAGTTTAGAGTTTAAATTTCATCATTATGACGAAATTTCAAACGAAACCTATCTAGGTTTAACAGAAAATGATTTTGAAAAAAATCCTTTTCTAAGATATCCTGGATCTGAGAAAGATAAAATGGATGCAGATCATATTCAATATTTATTAACGCATGAACTAAATTTTTCAAAGCAATTTAGAATTACATCTAATTTCTATTTCAATGGGTTTAAAAGAAATTGGTACAAACTCGATGATGTTGTGTTTGAAGAAAGCTCACAAAAAATTTCAAAAGTAATTTCCAGTCCAGAAAAATACCCAAGTCATATGTCTATTCTTAAAGGAGATTTAGATTTAGAAAATTCATTAAAAGTAAAAGCAAACAATAGGAAATACATATCCAAGGGAATTCAAACTAAAATAGATTACCATTGGTATGGCAAAAACAACTCTTTCAATGACCTTGAATTCGGATTAAGAGTCCACTACGATGAAGAAGATAGGTTTCAATGGGAGGATACATACAATATAAACAATAGCTTTATGTCTCTTGGAGTCTATGGAGATAAAGGTGCTCAAGGAAATAGAATTAGTTCAGCAAATTCTATTTCTTCTTACGTCATGTATAAGTACAAGAATAATAGATTCACTCTATCACCTGGAATTAGATTTGAGTCCATAAAATTAAGCAGAGATGATTTTGGTAAGTCAAACCCAACAAGGGACTTTACCAATTTATCTAGTAGAGAGAATAAAGTATTTGTCTTTATTCCAGGCATTGGTTTAAACTACACACTGAGTAATAAATTATCCATTTTTAGCGGAATACACAAAGGTTACTCTCCACCAGGAAGCTCTGAGGGACAAAAAGCAGAAGAAAGTATTAATTTTGAACTTGGAACAAGATTTTCTGTTAACAATTTTAATGGTGAGGTAATTTTTTACTCTAATAATTACAGCAATTTACTTGGAAATGATCTAGCGGCAACTGGTGGATTTGGTGAATTAGATCCATTTAACGCTGGAGAAGCATTGGTTAATGGATTGGAAATTCTATTAACATCAAATATTATTAAAACTGCTAAAGTTAAAATTCCCTTTTCATTATCATATACTTTAACAAATGCAAAATTTTTATCAGATTTTGGAAGCACTCAAGATATCTGGGGAGAAGTTAGTTATGGAGACAGAATACCTTATATTCCTCAAAACCAACTGAACACATCTCTAAGCTACGAGACGAACACTTTTGAGTTTAATTTAAATGCTAATTATAATGGTAAGTTCTCAACTCTTGCAGATGGTTCAGAGGAAATTCGATCATATTTCATTTTTGATGTTTCTTTCAATTATAATATCAAAAAAAACATATCATTAAAATCAAAGCTTTTAAATTTGTTTAATAACAAATATGCAGTTTCAAGAGCACCAGCAGGACTTAGACCTGGACATCCTTTTGGATTTTATGCTGGAGTGGAATATAATTTTTAAATTAATTTTTTAAATATATTTTTGTTTTGTTTTTGGAAAAATGGGACAAAAAAAATGTATTATAATCATTGACGGTCTGTGTATAATTTGTAACTCATTTCTTAATTGGGTGTTAGAGAATGACAAAGATGATAAATATTTATTCGCAAATATTCAATCAGATTTTTACATGAAGAGTATGGATATTAACAAATCAATTGATTCTATAATTTTGATTAAAGAAAATAATATCTTTTATGAAAGTGAGGCAATTAATCATATTTTAAAAGATTTAGATAAATTTTATCTTCTTCGGTTAGTTTTAAATGTAACTCCAACATTTATAAGCAATTTTTTTTATAAAATTATTGCTAATAACCGATATAAAATTTTTGGCAAAAAAGATAAATGCGAACTGCCAAAAAAGCATCAGCTCAGTAAATTTCTGAAATAACTTATTTTGCAATTTACTATTTAGAATTATTCTAATTAACAGATGTTCGTTATTTGATATATTTTGAACCTTTAGCGTTGTTTTTGTAATCACTATAAAAGGTATTTTTGAAAAAATTATCAAATTGATAGGATTAATAAGCATCAATTATAAAATTGCCCCAGTAGAACTTAGAGAAAGATTTTATTTTGAAGATTCCGAGAAGTTAGTTTTTAACAATCTTTTAAAAAAAAATGTTGGAGTTGAAGGTTTAATGATTATATCTACATGTAATAGAACAGAAATTTATTTTGAATTTGAAAATCATATTGGAGAGGAAAAAAAATTTCTTCATAGTATAGTCAAAGAATTAGTTGAATTTAAAAAATTTAAAGACAGCTTATCACCATATCTTCTTTATTACACACAATCACATGAAGTTGCTAATCACCTATTTAGACTAGTGTCTGGCCTAGAATCGATGATGGTTGGAGAGTTTCAAATTGTCGAACAATTGAAAAAAGCCTACAACTACGCAACAAGAAGAAAAATGCTTGGCCCTATTTTAAAAAGAATGATTCAAAAATCATTAGAAACTGGAAAATATATTCGAACTAATACAGGAATTGACAAAGGTGCTGTTTCTGTAAGTTATGCTGCTGTTGAACAAGTAACAAAGAAATTTAAATTATCAAATTCAAAATTTCTTTGTGTTGGACTGGGCGAAACCTCAAGGCTTGTAATAAAACATTTAAAACAAAAGAAAATTTCAAACATCAAAATAACTAATCGTAATAAAAATAAAGCAATTGATTTTTGTAATGAATTAGGTTATACTTTTATTGATTTTGAAAATTTTAAGCATGAAATCAAAAATTCAGATGTCGTATTTTTTTCAACCAGCTCCAAAAAAATGCTTTTAAATAAAAGAGAAATCAAAGAAATTGTTGAGCTAAGAAACAATAAATTGATTCTGGTTGATTTGTCTGTTCCTAGAAACTTACCAAGTGACCTCAATATTAAAAAATTAGAATTAATCAACATTGATAATTTAAAAGATGTTGTCAATGAAAATTATAAGAAAAGGAAAAAACAAATAATCAAAGCAGAAGAATTCATTGAAGATTTTTTAATGGAATTTAACGAATGGACACATTCAAGAACTTTGAGACCATCAATATTATCAATTAAAAATGATATAATTAATGGGATTGTTGATCAAACTGTTAGTGAATTGAATGGCCTAAAGACGAAAAATCCTGAAGAAGTTGAAATAGTTCATAAAAAACTAAATGATGTTGTTAAAAAATACACCAATTCGCTAGTTAAAAAAATAAAAAAAGTTAGCAAAAATGGAAAAGATGAAAAAGCTATAAAGGTTATTAATCAAATTTTCTTAAATGAGTAAAACATTTATTATTGGAACAAGAGGAAGTAAGCTTGCATTATTTCAATCAAACTTGGTAAAGCAAAAACTTGAGAAGAATTTTCCTGAGTACAATTTTGAACTAAAAAAAATTAAGACCAAGGGTGACATAATGATAGATCAAGTATTGGACAGAAAAATTGATAAAGGTTTTTTTGTGAATGAAATTCAAAAAATGTTAATAAATGAGGATATCCATATTGCTGTACATAGCTTAAAAGACCTTCCCGTTGAAAGCAATAAACTTCTTAAACATAATGCAATTTTAAAAAGAGCAAATCCGCAAGATGTTTTAATAAGTAAAAACAAAAAGAAATTAAAAGATTTTAACTCTGATGATATAATTGGATCATCTTCTTTAAGAAGAAAAGCCCAATTATTGAAAATAAATCCAAATTTAAACATTGTTGACATTAGAGGAAATGTAGATACAAGGGTCAATAAAATGATAAAAGGTGAATTTGACGGATTAATATTGGCTGCTGCTGGAGTTGAAAGACTTGGTTTGCAAAAACATATTACTGAATATTTAAAAATATCAAAATTTTTAAACGCACCTGGTCAAGGAGCTATAGCCGTTGAAATAAAAAAAAGTAATGAAGAATTAATGGATATAACTTCCTCAATTAATGATGAACACACAAAAATTACAACAGCTGTAGAAAGATTATTTATGAAGTCTATGGGTGGTGGATGTAATTACCCAATAGCTGCATATTCATACATAAAAAATGACATAATCTTTCTTGATGGTTTAGTTATAAGTCTTGATGGAAAGAATTATATAAGATCATCAGCAAAAGAAAGTATAAGAGATTGGAATCATTTGAGTGACAAACTTTCTGAAAAATTTTTTAATCAAGGTGTTGAAGAAATTTTAAATAAAATCAGAAATGCAAATTCTTAGAAATATTCCAATTGTTACTACAAATGAGCTTTACTCAAAAGGGTTTTCAATACTTAGTGAAAATGGAGCAAAAGTTTATCACTTTCCAATGATAAGTACAAGTATTATAAATATTAATGTAGATACTAAAAGCTACACTTGCCTAATTTTTACCTCCAAGAATGGAGTTAAATATTTTTTAAAAAACAATAAAGAAATAGAGGATAAAAAAATTATTACAATAGGAAATAAAACTGCTCAGGAATTGAAAAAATACGGCTTTAAAGCAGATTATATATGCTCCAGAAATTATTCAAATGAAATGTCAAATGAGTTAAAAAAAAATAATGTTTTATTAGATCAAAAGTCATTATTAGTTCAAGGAAATCTTTCTGATAATTCTCTTTATAATGAATTGAAAAAGTTTAGCAGCATAGAAAAACTAATTGTTTATAAAACGAATCATAATAAAATAAAAGATCCAAAACTTGATGATTTACTTAATGAGGAACCATATATTATTTTTACTAGTCCATCATGCTTTGATGCGTTTAATAATCTTTACGAAACAAGAAAAAGTAAACTTATTAGTATTGGAAAAACAACGACATCATACATTGAAAGTAAAGGTTTTGAAACAACAACTACTGCTAAGATGCAAACCTATGAAGGAATTTCTCAGGCAATTATAGATTTTTTTAAAAAAAATAAACAATGAATTACCCACAATCAAGATTAAGAAGACTCAGATACAATAAAATCGTTAGAGAAATGTTTGAAGATATTAATATTTTTCCAAAGGATTTAATTTATCCAATTTTTGTTTGTGAGGGAAAAAATATAAAAAATAAAATAGGCTCTTTGCATGGTCAGTTTCAGATTTCTGTAGACAATGTTGTTAAACTTTGTGAAAAATTAATTGATTTAAACATTAATAAAATACTTTTATTTGGCGTTGTAAAAGAAAAAGATGAAACTGGTGAAATTTCATGTAATTCTGAAAGTATAATTCCAAAAGCTGTTAGAGAAATCAAAAAAATATTTGGAGATAAACTACTAATTATCGCTGATGTTTGCAACTGTAGTTATACAACACATGGGCATTGTGGAACTATAAATAATAATGATGTTGATAATGATTTAACTAATAAAACTCTTGCTAAACAAAGTTTGGTTTTAGCTTCATCTGGAGTTGATATAGTTGCTCCGTCTGATATGATGGATGGTAGAGTAAAATATATAAGAGAAATACTGGACAAAAATGGATTTGAGAAAATACCTGTTTTTCCTTATTCAATAAAATATTCATCATCATTTTATGGGCCTTTTAGAGAAGCGGTTAATAGTGAGTTTACAGGTGGGAAAAGAGAAACTCATCAAATGAATTTCAAAAATTCATTTGAATTTATCAGGGAAATTGAACAAGATTTAAATGAGGGAGCTGATGCTGTAATAATAAAACCTGCCTTGTCATATCTTGACATAATTAGTAAAGTTAAGAGCAAATTTAATGTACCAATAATTGCATATAACGTGAGTGGTGAATATTCAATGGTTAAATCCTCAGCAAAAAATAATCATATTAACGAAATGGAAGTTATTATTGAAATAATGTGCTCAATGAAAAGAGCTGGAGCTGATTCAATAATAACATATCACGCCATTCAGATAGCTGAATTTCTAAAAAAATAGTAATGTATAAGAAAAGTAAAATTGCTTTTAATGCTGCAAAAGAAAAAATCCCTGGAGGTGTAAACTCCCCTGTCAGAGCTTTTAAAAGTGTCAATAGTAGTCCAATTTTTTTTAAAAAAGGTATTGGAAGTAAAATGATAGATATTGATAATAACGAATATATTGACTGTATTTCATCATGGGGTCCATTAATTTTTGGACACTGTAATAACGAAATAATTAAGTCTGTAAATGAAGCTGTAATCAATGGTGCAACGTTTGGAGCTTGTACACCAATAGAAACTGAAATGGCAGAGAAAATTATTGAATATGTTCCTTCCATCGAAAAAGTAAGAATGGTTAACTCTGGAACAGAAGCTACTATGAGCGCTATAAGATTGGCAAGAGGTTTCACAAAAAAAGAGTTAATTATTAAATTTTCTGGGAACTATCATGGTCATGGCGATAGTTTTTTAATTAAGGCTGGATCAGGAGCATTTACATTAGGGTTACCTGATAGCCCAGGTGTAACTAAAAATACGGCAAAAGACACATTAACTGCAGAATTTAATAGTCTAGAATCTGTTGAGAAATTGTTTGTTGAAAATTCAAAAAACATTGCTGCAGTGATTGTTGAACCAATTGCTGGTAATATGGGACTAGTTGTACCAGAAATGGGTTTTTTAGAGGGTTTAAGAAAACTTTGTAATAGTTACAATTCCGTCTTAATTTTTGATGAAGTAATGACTGGATTTAGAGTTAGTAAAGGTGGAGCTCAAGAATTATATGGTGTTACACCTGATATTACAACATTAGGAAAAATAATAGGTGGAGGACTCCCTGTTGGCGCATATGGTGGAAAAAAGGAAATAATGAACATGCTTGCTCCTGAAGGGCCTGTTTATCAAGCTGGAACTTTATCCGGAAACCCACTGGCTATGAGTGCTGGACTAACCACATTAAAAATGTTAAATAAAAATGTTTACTCTAAACTCGAAGAAATTTCAAAAAAAATACAAGTTGGCTGGGAAAAAAACATTAAAGAAACTGATACTAATGCATGTGTTTCAAGAGTTGGATCGATGATGACTTTGTTTTTTAGTAATCAAAAAAGTATTAGAAATTATAGTGATGCACTTGAATGTGACACAACTATGTATGCAAAATATTTTAAGTTAATGTTAGACATGGGCGTTTATCTTCCACCCTCTCAATATGAAAGTTTATTTTTGTCGTCTGTTATGACTGAAAATGATATTGAAAAATTAATAAGTTCAAATAGAAAAGCACTAGAAATATTAAAAAATGAATAGAATTCTATTAGATACTATTAACAAAAAAAATACATCAAGACCACCTGTATGGTTTATGAGACAAGCTGGAAGAATTCTACCCTCATACAGAGAGCTTAAAAAAAGGCATCATTTTTATTCAATGATGAAAGATAAAGAGTTAGCAGCTAAAGTTACATTGCTTCCAATTAATGATTTGAAAGTAGATGCTGCAATATTATTTTCAGATATATTAGTTATTCCCGATGCAATGGGACTCGAAGTAGATTTTACCGCAAACGGTCCAAAATTTTCTAATGCCTTAAAAACCACCGGTAATAATAAAATCAAATACGATTCATCAAAGCTTGGTTATGTTTATGATAACATAAAAACAATAAAAAATAAAAACAATAATATACCGTTAATCGGATTTTGTGGAGGACCACTAACAACATTTTTGTTTATGTTCAGAGCCAGTGAAAATAATAAAAGCTTTAAAGATGCTTTAAAGTTTTTTTACGGTAATAGAAAAGAAAGTATAAAAATACTAGAACAAATTACAGAGGCATCAATTGATTATGCTAAAAATCAAGTTTTAAGTGGTATAGAAACTTTTCAGCTATTTGAAACATATTGTGGAGCAATTCCACATGAACTTTATGAAGAACTTATATTACCATTTTCAAAAAAAATATTGAATTCTGTTAAGGAAATGAATTGTCCTAACATTTTTTTTCCAAAAGATTTCTCAATGGGTTTAAAGAGTATTAATAATGATGTGTGTGATTTTGTTAGTATAGATTGGCATATGTCTTTGAATAATGCACGGTATTTGGTAGATAATAATGTGGGTATTCAGGGAAATATGGATCCCAGAATCTTATACTATGATTTAGATAAGATTGAAAAATATTTACAATCGTGTGTTGAATTTGGATCAAATAATAGTGATTGGATTTTTAATCTTGGTCATGGTTTTTTACCAGATATTGATTACAAAAAAGCCCAGTTTGTGGTAGAATGGATTAAAAAAACTAATTGGAATAGATAAATGTTAAGCAAAAAGGAATTATTAAAAAAATATAACCAATCAGGACCTAGATATACTTCTTATCCACCTGCTACATTTTTTGATTCAAAATTTTCAAATTCTGATCATGAAAGACACATAATCCAATCTAATTTTGAGACCCCTGAAAATATTTCTATATATATTCACATACCTTTTTGCCCTCAAATTTGTCATTTCTGTGGATGTACAACTGAATCCGGATACACTAAACCATTTTTAGAAAGATATGTAGATGCAGTAATTAAAGAAATCGATTATGTAGCAAAAAAAATTGATAAAAAAAGAAAAGTAACTCAAGTTCATTGGGGAGGAGGAACCCCAAATGCGATTTCATACAAATTTATTGAAAGGATTACTAATAAACTTTTTGATGAATTTGAATTTGCATCGGTTTATGAAATGGCTATTGAATGTAATCCAGCTCATTTAGAATTTAAACATATAGAATTACTAAAAAAGTTTGGTTTTAATCGAATCTCGCTTGGTATACAAGATTTTAGAAATGATGTACTTGAAGCAATTAACAGAAAACCATCTAAACATCCCATAGAAGAAATTATTTCAAAAATAAAAAGTGAAGGTTTTACAGGCACCAATATTGATTTAGTTTACGGTCTCCCCTTGCAAACAGTTAGTAGTTTTAAAAACACAGTTGAAAGAGCAATTGAATTAAAAACTGAAAGATTGGTAACCTTTTCATATGCGCATGTACCATCAGTTCTTCCAAGGCAAAAAATATTAGAAAAAATTGGTTTTCCAAGTTCTAATGATAAAGCATCTATGTATGAAAATTCATATAAGAAATTTTTAAACTCTGGATATATATCGATTGGAATGGATCATTATTCTCTTCCAGAAGATGAATTTGCTGTTGCTTTGAAAAATAAAAATTTACATAGAAATTTTCAAGGATATTGTACAAGAGAAACGACAGGTCAAGTTTATGCATTTGGAGCTTCAGCTATTTCACAATTAAATTCAGCTTACAGTCAAAATATTAAAAATGCTGCACAATATAT
>MDTE01110048.1_pt1 | contig 13969 bp, 16 predicted proteins | sample 811231 | NCBI WGS metagenome assembly MDTE01 (sample SAMN05326651, study PRJNA326480) | marine metagenome | isolation source: seawater | place: Indian Ocean: Red Sea | collected 2010 | reverse complement strand
TTGCTTGGGCATTCGACTTTGCTATGTCTGGATTGTTCTTCCCACTTGTACTTGGAGTATGGTGGAAGAGAGCAACTAGAGAAGGTGCTATAGCAGGTATGATTGCAGGTCTTGCTACAGGAACAGCATGGCTGATATATGTTTATCCTAAGTTTATGGGTAACACATGGTTATCAGACGCAACAGGTATTGACCACTTACGTTTTGGTATACCAGGAGCACTTGTTTGTTTAGTGGTAATGGTAGTTGTAAGTTTAATGTCAAAAGAACCTGACAGCGCTACTCAAAAAATGATAGATGAAGTTCGTATACCAAGTGGTAAAACTATTCTTGGTAAACAACACTAAATAAAAAATTATAAGGGGCGAATTAATTTCGCCCCTTTAGTTAAGATTAAAATTTTCAAGTAAATTATGGAAATCCCATTATATGTTTATGTAATTGATTATGTCCTAGGAGTTGTAATGTATACTCTAATAGGAAGATCAGCGATGAATATATTTCAGAAAGAAGACTCTGAATTTTTTTTCATGAAAGCATTTGTTAGGTTAACTAATCCAATATTAAGTTTATTTAAATTTATGACACCAACTTTTTTAATCAGAGGTGTTGTGCCCCTTTATATAGCATGGTTTATTTTTATGATTAGGTTTTATTTATTGCCTGTTTTGCTTGGTTATGGTGAGATGGGTATGCTATCATTTCCACTAGATAGCGAAATTTCAAGGCTTATTTACGATATATTTGGTAAAAAATAATTTTATTTTTATTTTAAATTGATACTAATAATCTAGTAATCAATGAAAAAAATTCAAATATCACCTTCTATTCTATCAGCTGATTTTAGCGAACTTGGAAGTGAAATAAAAAAGTTAGAAGAGAGTGGTGCAGATATGATTCATGTTGATGTAATGGATGGTCATTTTGTTCCAAATTTAACTATAGGACCTCCTGTTATTAAAAGTTTAAGAAAATTTACAAATATTCCTTTTGACGTTCATTTAATGATATCGCCTGTTCATAAATATATTAAAGACTTTGCTGAAGCAGGTGCAGATATAATAACAATTCATCCTGAGGCAACGGATAATTTAAATGAGTCAATTAATGAAATAAGAAAATTTAATAAAAAAGTTGGAGTCTCACTTAATCCAGATACAGATATCAGTGTAATAGAAAATAATCTTCAAGATATTGATTTGGTTTTAATTATGAGTGTTTATCCAGGATTTGGGGGACAAAAATTTATATCCAATGTTATAGAAAAAATAAAAAAATTATATGAAATCAAAAAAAAATTAAATTTAAATTTTGATATAGAGGTAGATGGAGGAATTAATTTCTCTAACTCAGAAACAGTTATAAATGCAGGTGCAAATATTTTGGTTTCGGGTACTACAATTTTTAAAGAAAACAACGGAAATATAAAAAAAAATATTGAATTACTAAAAAAATATTAAAATGGTTTTAAAAAATTCCATTAACTTTATAAGTAGTTTTTTTATTTACATATATAGTCTTTTCAGAAAAATATATTTAAACTCGGCAATATATAACAAAAAAATTTCTAGATTTAATAACACAGTTTTAAATTACAAACCTAGTCTAAGTTTACTCGGATGTATCATTAAGTATGAAAAGAAAAGAAAAAAGATTGAAGATTTTTATTTAAATTCAATTTGGAAAAATGATCAGTTAAAAGAAAAAGATTTTAAAAAACTCCACAGTTTTTTTTGGTTATTTAGTTTAGATTTAAAATCATCAAAAAAAATAACACAATCAATTATATTAAATTGGATTGAAGATAATCAAAAATACAATCAAAAAAGTTGGGAGGTTGATGTTTTATCAAAAAGAATAATATCTTGGATTTCTAATTCACAATTAACGTATAACGACGCTGATGAAGAATATAAATCAAAATTTAATTTTATAATCAATAAACAGATTAATCACTTAATAAATGAGATAAGCAGATCGGAATTAGTAGATGATAAAATGATTGGTTCTACCGCAATTATTTTAACTGGTTTATCATATAATGACGAAAAAATTTTAAATATTGGAATTAATTTACTTAAAAAGATATCAAGTTACTCTTTTGACTCAACTGGATTCCCTAAATCACGAAGTATAAGACAATTAATTTTTTATTTGAAATACTTTGTATTAATAAGAGAACTGCTTAAAGAGTCACAAAAAGAAATTCCTGAACATATTAATGAAAATATATACTATTTGGGACAAGCATATAATTTTTTATGGCAATCTACCAAGGTAAATTTTTTATTTAATGGTAATCATGACGCGAGTCATTCAGGCTTTGATGATTATTTAAAAAACCAAGGATATAAATTTAAAAATCAACTTAATGAGTTCGGTGGTTACACTATTTTAAAAAATAAAAAAACAAAATTAGCTATGGATATAGGTTCATCGCCTGATAAAAAATTTTCTAATAATTACCAATCTGGACCATTATCTTTTGAGATTTATTATAATGGAATTAAGCTGATAACTAATTCTGGATATTTTCAAAATAATAAACACCAATTAAATTATATATCTAGATCAAGTGCGGCACATTCAACACTTATACTTGATAATAATTCAGTCAGTAGATTTAAAAAAAATGCGAGCGGAATTTCACAAATAGAAAAAGGATTTAGAATTATAAAAAAAAATATTGTTTCAGAGGATTTTTTTTGGAGCATAAGTGGATCACACGATGGATATCAAAAAAAATACGGTATAGTTCATGAACGTACTATTGAATATTATCATGATAAAAATAAGTTTATAGGATTAGATAAACTAATAAAAAAAAAAAATTTTAAACATACAAATTTTGAAATTAGATTTCATTTGATGCCAAATACTAAATTAACTAAAACTCAAGATGGTAAATCTATTTTAATTGAACTTGAAAATTCTGGCTGGAGATTTATTTGTAAAGATCACAAAGTAGATGTTGAAACAGGTTTATATTTTGGTAATAAAAATTCTTTTACAGAGAACCAAAATATATTTATAACGGGTGTATGCCAAAAAAGTGATCAGGAGATACCTTGGGAAATTTGTAAAATATAATGGTAAAAATAAAAAAAGCATTAATTTCTGTATCTGACAAATCGAATCTAAAAAAATTAGTTAAAACTCTAGCAAAGCATAAAATAAATCTTATTAGTTCGGGCGGGACTTATAAATATATTAGAAAATTGGGATTTAGTTGTGAAAAAGTTTCTGAATATACTGGGTCACCTGAAATTTTAAATGGTAGAGTAAAAACTCTTCATCCAAAAATTCATTCTGGAATACTAGCAAGAAGAGATAGGAATAATGATAAATTAGATTTAAAAAAACTAAACTTTGAAGAGATAGATTTAATTATTGTTAATTTTTATCCTTTTGAAAAAATCATAAAAAAAAAATATAAACACGATAAAATTATAGAGAATATAGATATTGGCGGACCAACACTTGCGAGATCAGCAGCAAAAAACTATAAATTTGTCACAGTTATTACTGATATTTTTCAATACGATGATTTTATAAATGAAATAAACAAAAATAAAGGATCAACATCACTAGCATATAGAAAAAAATTGTCAGAATATGCTTTTTATGAAACAGGATATTATGATTCATTAATAGCTAATTATTTCTCAAAAATATTAAATAATAATTTTCCAAATAAAAAATTAATTTTCGCAAATTTAGTCGAGAGACTTAGATATGGAGAAAACCCTCATCAACAAGCTGCAATTTATTCTTCAAATAAAAAGTTAAATATTACTCAACTCAGTGGAAAAAAATTAAGTTATAACAATTATAATGATATTTTTTCCGCTCTAATGATTTCAAAAAATCTTCCAAGTAACAAGGGGGTGGTGATTTTAAAACATGCAAATCCTTGTGGAATCTCAATTAACAAAAATAAAGTCGAAAGTTATAAATTAGCATTATCATGTGATCCAGTTAGTGCATTTGGAGGTATAGTTGCATGCAATTTTAAAATTAATAAGGAACTTGCTTTAAATTTAAAAAAAAAATTTTTGGAAGTTGTTATTGGAAACGGTTTTGAAAAAAGTGCTCTTAAGATGCTTAAAAAGAATATAAATCTAAGAATTGTTGATTCAACTAAGTTTAAAATAGAGGATGTGCAAAGTTTAAGTTCAAACTTTGAAAATTTCTTAGTGCAGTCAAATGATAATATTAACTTATCCTCAAAAAATTTTAAAATAGTATCAAAAAAAAAACCTGATAAAAAAACTCTAAAAGCGTTATTATTTGCATTTAACGTTTGTAAATTTGTAAAATCAAATGCAATAGTTTTAGTTAAAAATGAAACAACGGTTGGTATTGGATCTGGACAGCCGAGTAGATTGGATAGTTGTAAAATTGCGATTCAAAAAATGAGAAAATTCCAGAGTATAAATAACAAAGATAAGATTGTATGTGCCTCTGATGCTTTTTTTCCTTTTACTGATGGAATTGAAAAATTAGTTCAAGCTGGTGTAAAAGCTATCATTCAACCATCTGGATCAATAAGAGATAAGGAAATAATAAAGTTTGCAAATAGTACAGACACTATTCTAGTTTTTTCTAAAACTAGACATTTTAAGCATTAAGATATTTTATCAACTTTGGCTGCAAGTATAAAATCACTTTCATGTAAACCTTTAATTGCATGAGTGTAAATTTTAATTTTTGCATAACCCCATCCAAACCAAATATCAGGATGATGACCTTCTTGTTCGGCTAAGTTACCAACTTTGTTAACAAAATCTTGACTTTCTTTAAAATTTTTAAATTTAAATTCTTTCATCAAAAAATAAACTTTATTTTCATCTGACTGAACGTCCCAACCATCTACCTTTTTAAGATATTTGTGAATTTCAGTGATATTAAAATTTGGTATTCCCCCTTCGCAAGGAATACATTTTTTATCTGCTAAGTCTGACATCAGTATTGAATAGTTAATTTTTAAAGATATATCAAGTGACATATTGGAGCGGGCAAAGGGACTTGAACCCTCGACCTTCTCGTTGGCAACGAGACGCTCTACCACTGAGCTATGCCCGCTTATTTAAATCAATTATAGATAGACGTTTTTTTTATTGCAAGCAATAATAAAATATTCATTATTTGTTTAATTATGAAATTTATTTCTTTTTTATACGATGGTGAAGAAAAATTTGGAGTATCAGATGGTAAATTTATCACTGATTTGACTGGAAAAATCAATGGCTGTAAATCATTAAAAGAACTAATTGAAAAAAGAGAAATTGATAATGTAAAAAAATATACTCAATTAAATAAAGGTAATATCAGCGAAGATAAAATTAAGTTTTTGCCTGTCATAACTAAACCAGACAAAATTATATGTGTAGGATTAAATTACAAAGATCATGTAGATGAGATTGAAATTGCTTTAGAAAATAATCCGGTAATTTTTCTTCGTATAGCGGATAGTCAGACTGCGCATAAAGAAAATATAGTTATACCTAAAGTATCAAACAAATTAGATTACGAATGTGAATTAGCAGTTATTATTGGAAAGTATGGTAGATATATAGAAAAGAAAAACGCACTTGATTACATCACAGGATATTCCTGCTATAATGATTGTACTGTTCGAGATTGGCAACAACATACTAGTCAATTTACTATGGGTAAGAACTTTGAAAAAACAGGTAGCTTTGGTCCTTATATGATACTTTCTGATAATATCCAAGATTATAGAAATTTATCAATACAAACCAGGTTGAATGGTAAGGTTCTTCAAAAAGCAAAACTGGACCAGTTAATTTTTGATATACCTACGTTAATTTCTTATATTTCAAAAGCAATGCCACTTAGGGCAGGTGATGTAATAGTCACAGGTACTCCTGGGGGTGTTGGTTTTAAAAGAAATCCACCTATATATATGAAAGATGGTGATAATGTCGAAGTAGAAATTTCTAACATTGGCACGCTTAAGAATGTAATAAAAAATGAGTAAAAAACTATTTTAACCTAGTTTCAAATGAAAGACTTAAAAGAATTACCAGAAATAATACCAATATTTCCATTATCAAATTTTATAATATTTCCAGACACCGTAGTACCATTAAACATATTTGAACCTAGATACATTCAAATGATTGATGACAGCATGAGGGGCCAGAGAATGATAGGAATGGTTCAACCAAAAAAAACAGGTGATTTAAAAAAACCAGATTTATACAAAGTTGGTTGTGTCGGAAAGATTACAAGTTTTAATGAAACTGATGATGGAAGATATTTAATAGTCTTAAGTGGTATCAGCAGATTCAAAATAATTGAAGAAATAGAGAGTGATAAACTTTATAGAAAATGTGCCGTAAATTTTAAAGACTTTTCAGATGATTTAAATAAAAATGAAAATGAAATAAAGTTTTCAGATTTAAAATTAATTTTTAATGATTTTAAATCCCTATTAAAAAAGCAAGGTTATGAAATTAATTGGAAAGACTTAGAAAAACAGAGTTTAGACAAAACTATTAATTCTTTATCTATGGTTTCTCCTTTTTCTTTAGAAGAAAAACAAATACTCTTGGAGACAAAAAATCTTGAAATAAGAAAAGAAAAGCTGAAAGAAATTTTAAAAACTTACCTTTACGATAATTTTAACAATAGTACTGTTCAATAACTATAGTGGAAAACCTTTGTCAGCTATATTTGAACTATATTTATTAAAGAATCTATTTTTTTTCAAAATTTTAAATATTTTTTTGGAGTAATCATTATTCAAATTGTTATCTATTTTAAAAAATTCATGAATAAAATCTATACCTGAAGCAAATATAAAGTTTAGATGTTTGGTTTCTTTTTGAAATTTTTCTAACACATTAGTATCCAGACCAAATCCAAGGTCTAAATTTTCATCAATAATATTTGATAATATTCTAATATCTCTTAAGGTCATATTAAAACCTTGGCCTGCTAAGGGATGAATTTTATGTAAACTATCTCCAAAATTTAAAATTTTTTTATAAAAATAATTTCTCGATAATGAAAATTTTAAATCAAACTTTTCAAATTTATCAAACTTCTTAATTTTATAATTTTTATTGTACTTATGAATCATCTCTTTTATTTTTTCAATCTGATTTAAGTTTGATTTTTCATAAATAGAATAAACTACCGAAGTTTTATTTTTTGAAATTGGCAAAAAAGCAATAGGACCATTTTTTGTGAAAATTTGTGTTGCAATATTATTTTTCAAATAATTATGTTCTATAATGGTTGTATAGGCTGAACTTTTATAATTTTTTTTAATTTTTTTATAAAAAAAATTACTTGCAATTTCACCAGAGGAGTCTGAATTTATAATTAGATCATATTTTTTTTTATTTAAAATAGAGAGATAATTTTTTGAAATTCGCAAGCTAAAATTTTTATTTTTTTTTAACTTTTTATAAATAAACTCATTAACCTGTTTATATTTTAAAATAAAAAAATTTATTTTTTTTTTATGACTAAACTCAAGCAACTCATTATTCTGTTCGGTCTCATTATAAATTTTAATGCTAGTTGTTGGCCAGCCAATTTTTTTAAAATTTAATCCTATATTTTGAAGAAAATTTAGATTATTTGGAGATATACCTATTGTTCTTAAAGTCGAAAATCTATGCTTTTTGATTTTATAATATAGGTCAACTTTGATATTTTTATTTAATAATACTTTTGCTAACACAAGATTTGTTAGACCATTTCCAATTAAACATATATTCATAAATAAATTTTAATTTTAACAAGAAAAATTAAATGATACAAAGTGACAAATCCGATTCAATATAAAAATGGATATAAAAAAAATTTTAGGAAAAACAACTGATTTCGCAATTAAAAGAATTGTTGAGCTTTTCGGCGTTTTTTTGATACTATTATCTTTATTTTTACTAATATCTCTTCTTAGTTATTCTCCTGACGATCCAAATTTTATTTTTCCTGAAAATAAAGAAATAAAAAATTTATTTGGTAAACAAGGTAGTTATACTTCGGATTTCTTTTTTCAATCACTAGGTCTTATATCGTTGTTAATTCCTTTAACAATCTTTTTTACGGGTACAAATATTTTCAAAAATAAAAAAATACTTATCTTAATTGAAAATTTATTTTTTATTGTTGTTTATTCTTTTATTGGATCTTTTTTCTTCTCAGTTTATTATGATGACTCTTTTTGGTTAGCTATAAATGGTAATGGTGGATATGTTGGAAATTATTTAAATGAAACTTTTTTATTTTCAATAATTAAAATTAATATAGATATTTCTTTTTATTTACTAATAATTATTTTAACAACATTATTCTTGTTGAGTATAAATTTTAAACCGAAATATCTTTTTTTATCTTTTAGTTTTATTTTAAAACTATTTAATAGAAAAAAACAAGAAACTAAGATTGAGTCTGAAGAAAATATATTTAATGAAAACGATAATAAAGAAAATAATAATTTAGTACAAGAAAATTTACCTTTCTCCTCTCCATCAAATGATATTAAGAAACCTTCATTAAAATTCGAGTTACCTAAATTAAATTTTTTAAAATCACCTTCCAAAGAAGAAAGGGGAAATAATATTAATGAAAAAGTTGATGAATCATTTTTAGAAAAAATTTTATTAGATTTTGGTGTAGAAGGTAAAATAAAGAAAATAAGTCACGGTCCTGTAGTCACATTAAATGAATTTGAACCTGCTGCTGGAGTAAAAGTTTCAAAAATCATAAATCTATCTGAAGATATTGCAAGAAACACAAGCTCTGAATCTGCAAGAATTTCGATTATTCCTGGAAGTAGTACTATTGGCATTGAATTACCAAACGCATCTAGAGAAAATGTTTATTTAAGTGAAATTATTTCTAATTCTAATTTTAATAAAAAAGAGTTTAAGTTACCTATTGCTTTAGGAAAAAGTATCTCTGGTTTTCCAATAATAGGCGATCTTAGCTCAATGCCTCATTTGTTAATTGCAGGCACAACAGGATCGGGAAAGTCTGTTTGTATTAATACAATTATTTTATCTCTTTTATATAGACACTCCCCAGATAAATGTAAGTTTATTTTAATTGATCCAAAAATGTTAGAACTTTCAACATATGAAGGGATACCACATCTTCTTTGTCCTGTAATAACAGAGGCTAAGAGAGCAGCATCTGTTCTTGGTTGGGTTGTTAAGGAAATGGAAAGCAGATACCGTCTTATGACTCGTGAAGGAGTTAGAAACATTGATGGTTATAATTCAAAACACAAACTTCCTATGCCTTACATTGTTGTGATTGTAGATGAAATGTCAGATTTGATGTTAGTTGCTGGTAAAGAAATAGAGGGATATATTCAAAAACTTTCTCAAATGGCAAGAGCTGCTGGAATCCATATAATAATGGCAACTCAAAGACCAAGTGTAGACGTTATTACAGGTACAATAAAGGCTAATTTTCCTACACGAATATCTTTTCAAGTGACTTCCAAAATAGATAGTAGAACTATATTAGGCGAACAGGGCGCAGAACAACTATTGGGAAAAGGTGATATGCTTTATATGTCTTCTGCAAATAAAATAATTAGAATACATGCGCCATATGTTTCTGAGACCGAAATTGAGAAAATTAATGATTATCTAAGATCTCAAGCAGAACCAGATTATGTTGATGAAATTTTAGATTTTGCAGATGAAAAAGAAAATGCCAGTTCAAAAATAGATAATGAAAACCAAGATGAACTTTATGATACTGCTCTTGAAATTATTAAATCAGAAAAAAAAGCTTCTACATCTTTTTTGCAAAGAAAATTACAAATTGGCTATAATAGAGCAGCAAGAATTATTGATATGATGGAGGCAAACGGTGAAGTAAGTAAAGCTAATCATGTTGGCAAACGAGAAGTATTAAAATGAGAAAAATTTTTTTTATTTTAATTTTTTTTATTTTTTTTTCAAATAATTCATTTGGTTCAGTAAAAGAAAAAATTATTGCAAATTTTAATAAAATTGAAAATTTAAATTTTAATTTTAAACAAACTATTAATGGAAAGGACGAGACAGGAAATTGTACAATTAATTACCCAGGAAAGATTTACTGTAAATATAAGCTTAATAGCCAAAAAATAATGGTTTCAAATGGAAATTCTCTGGTAATTAAAAATAGTAAAAATAAACAGTATTATAGATACCCTTTAGAAAATACACCTTTGGTTTTACTATTAGATAAAGAATTTCTTATAAATAAAATTAAAAATTTAAAGGGTGAAAATATAAATAATAAGTACTTTGTTTTTTCAATTATAGATTCAAGAAATATTATTAATGTCTATTTTGATAATAAAAACTATAACTTAGTTGGGTGGCAAACTGAAGATATTTATCAAAATTTGGTAATAACATTTATTTCTGATCTTAAAATAAACAGTAAAATTGATAATAAAATATTTAATTTGCCAAAGATGTTTTAGAATTTATATTTAGAGTTTCTTCCCTAAAAATTTTCATACCTCTTGACTGATAATTTTTAAGTGCGTTTCTATGATCTAATGAACATGTGTGCACCCAGGCCCTTGATATATTATTATTAAAACACTCTTTTATTGCGCTAGAAAGCAAAAATCCTCCATAATTATTTCCTATGTAATTTTCTAATATTCCAAAATAAGCAATTTCTATTTCTTTTTCATTTTCATATTTAATCAATTCAAAATAGCCAATTAATTCTTTGTTTTCTTTTAATATGTGTGTCTCAACATTTTTATCATTAACGTAATTTATCCATTTTTTATCTGTCCAATTTAGGCGATCAATCCATCTATGTTTTTTACCAATTTGTTTGTACATAAACTTATTAAGTTGAAAGTCTGTTGGTTCTAGTAGTTCAACTTTACAATTCTTATTTGGTTTTCTTTTTTCTTTTAAGTCTTTAAGACTTTTGATTTCAAGATATTTTCTTTTGATACCTATGATCACTCAACCATTTTCCCAATTTTTTCACCACCAAACAAGTGAAAATGCAAGTGAGGTACTTCTTGACCTCCATCGCTTCCAATATTTGAAAGAGCTCTGTATCCTTTTCCAGTATCAACAGAAATATTAAGTTTTTTTGCAACTATATTTATACCTTTCAATAATCCAACCATTTCTTCAGATGAAGCATTTTGACTAAAATCATCAAGATCAATGTATTTTCCTTTTGGAATAACTAACGCATGGATTTTTTTTTGAGGATTTATATCATGAAAAGATAAAACAAATTCATCTTCATAAATTTTTTTACAGGGAATTTCTCCCCTTAAAATTTTAGCAAAAATATTATTATCATCGTAAATCATTTTTTTCTTTTTTTTAATTCTTCCATAATATCTTCAATTTTAACATCATGTGCTTCTAGAAACATTATCAAATGATAAAAAACATCGGCCGCTTCGTGAATTTTATTACTATTTTTTTCAACTGCCTCTATTAATTCATTGATCTCCTCTAAAACTTTATCTTTACTCAAATTTTTATCACTCAATAGTTTGTTTGTATAAGATCCTTCTACTGGATTAGTTTTTCTATCTCTTGCAAGTTTAAAAAGGCTTTCTAATGTGCTAAGCATATCAAATCCTAACAGGAATTCCTTTTGAGTCCAAATATTCTTTAGCCTCTTTTATGGAATATTTTCCATAGTGGAAAATAGAAGCTGCTAAAACTGCGCTAGCATTTCCAATTTTTATACCATCAACCAAATGGTCTAGATTTCCTACTCCACCTGAAGCAATTATAGGTATATTTATTTTTGATGATATTTTAGATATTAATTCAATATCATAACCAATCTGCGTACCATCTCTGTCCATTGAAGTTATTAATAATTCTCCAGCACCACTTTCTTCCATTTTTTTTGCAAATTCTATTGCATCAATCCTTGAATTATTTCTTCCCCCATGAGTAAAAATTTCCCATTTGTCTTTTGTTCTTTTAGCGTCTATGGCAACAACAATACACTGTGATCCAAATTTTTTAGAACTATCTTCAACTACTTCTGGATTTTGAACTGCCGCAGTATTTATAGAAACTTTATCCGCTCCACAGTTTAATAATTTATTTATATCTTCAATACTCCTTACACCCCCACCAACAGTTAATGGCACAAAACACTTCTTGGATGTTTTCTTTACAACATCATAAATAGTATCTCTATTTTCATTTGAAGCAGTAATATCTAAAAAGCAAATTTCATCAGCTCCTCCATCACTATAAATCTTTGCTTGTTCAACTGGATCCCCTGCATCTTTAAGATCAACAAAGTTAATTCCTTTTACTACTCGACCATTCTTAACATCTAAGCAGGGAATTATTCTATTTTTAAGCATCTTCTCTCGCTAGTTCTTCTAATTGAATATCACCATCATAGATGGCTTTACCAACAATTATACCTTCGATATTTTTTAAATTCTTAGCTTTTTTAATATCATCTATAGATGAAACTCCACCAGAAATAATTATCGGACAATTTGATATCTCAGAAACTTTTGATGTTTCTTCATAATTTGGGCTTTGTTTCATGCCATCTCGGTTAATATCTGTGTAAATTAATCTACTAACACCATAATCATTAACTTCTTGTAAATAATCTAAAGTTAATTGATTAGAATTTTCTTTCCATCCAGATACTGACAGAAATCCATCTTTAGCATCTAGTCCTAGAGCAATTTTACTGGGAAACCTCTGGCAGGCTTCTCTTAAAAAATTTTTATCTTTTATAGCAGCGCTCCCTAAAATAACTTTTTCAACTCCTGCATCAGTATATTTTTGGATACTTTCAAAATTTCTTATACCTCCACCAATTTCAACTTTAAGGTCAAATTTGCCAACTATATCTTTAATAATATCTATATTTACCGTTTCCCCTGTTAAGGCTCCGTCTAGATCAACAATGTGTAAATTTTTAAATCCGTGATCTTTGTATTTGGCAGCTTGTTCAACTGGAGATATTTTATATTCAGTTTTATTCTCAAAGTCCCCTTTTACTAATCTTACACATTTTTTATCTTTAATATCTATCGCTGGAAATATTTTCATTATTTTTATAAATTTATAAAATTATCAATTATTTTAAGTCCTATCATATCACTCTTTTCTGGGTGAAATTGTGTTCCAAATATATTTTCTTTTTCTACTGCACAAACTACATTTGATGAATAATCAGTAGTAGCTGAAATTACTTTTTTATCTTCAGGAATAAATTCGTAACTGTGTACAAAATACATATGAGAATTATTTTCGATATCTTTAAAAATCTTGCTTTCTTTAACAATATTAATTTGATTCCAACCAATGTGTGGGAGTTTGTATTTTCCATTTTGATTATCAATTTTTGAAACTTTTCCTGCTATCCAACCTAAGCCTTTTGTTTCCGTTTCCTCATAACCAATATCTGCAAACATTTGCAATCCAACACAAATCCCGAGAAGTGGCTTTTTATTATAAGTTACAAAGTCATTTAGTGTATCGACCAAACCATTTATATTCTCTAATCCATCAACACAACTTTTGAACGAACCTTGTCCAGGTAAAACAACTTTATCGCTCGATTTGATTTTTTTTATGTCTGAAGTCACCTCTATTTTTACATTATCTTTAGCAACTTCGTTAAACGAATTAATAACAGAGCTAATGTTGCCCGACTTATAATCGACAATTGTAATATTCATTATTTTTTATAATGAGCCTTTAGTAGATGGTATTGCGTTTTTAGTTCTTGGATCTATTTCTAAAGCACTTCTTAACGTTCTAGCCAATCCTTTAAAGCATGACTCAATTATATGGTGACTATTTTCACCATAAATATTTTCCATGTGAAGTGTAACACCGGCCGACTGAGAGAATGCTTGAAACCATTCTTTAAATAGTTCAGTGTCCATCTCACCAAGTTTTTCAACTTTTAATTTTACTTTCCAAATTAAATAAGGTCTGTT
>MDTE01083781.1_pt1 | contig 13969 bp, 9 predicted proteins | sample 811231 | NCBI WGS metagenome assembly MDTE01 (sample SAMN05326651, study PRJNA326480) | marine metagenome | isolation source: seawater | place: Indian Ocean: Red Sea | collected 2010 | reverse complement strand
CGGTCTGCAAGGTCCGCGCCGCCAAACCGTTCGGCAATCACCGGTTTTCGTACCGGGTGTTTTCGCAGATCGCGACCCCGTTCTGGACACGGAGAATTATTCATGTGGTCAACCCGTTATCGCAGCCCCCTGGTGCTCGCCCTCGCCCTGGGAATCCTGTCAACAAGCGCTTCGGCACAGGTGGTGGAACCCGGTTCCACCCAGGCACATCTGCGGCAACTGCAGTATTTTGTCGGCAGCTGGGAATTTTCCGGGATCGATCTCAATCAGGAAGTCAGCGGGACGATGACCTTTCAGTGGGATCTCAACCGCAACATCCTCATTCATAAAATCCACGTCATTCCGGTGAATGAGGAGAAAGACCCACTCACTGTGATGTACGTGATCCTCTGGGACGCCAAGAACAAGCGTTTTCTGGAACGCGGCTACGGCGGCTACGGGGGTTACGGACAGGCCGAATGGACCAAAACCGAGCAGGGCTGGCGGCGGAAAGGGATTGGATCCTGGGTCTTATGGAATGGCCAGGAGATCACGGTAGACGCCGCCTTCACGATCAACAACCAGGACCAGTTTGTCTTGCAAGGGACCGTTGACAAACAGGACGAAGGGCCCTTCGAGACCGACCTGAAGGTAACACGCCTGAGCGGTAAACCGGGGGGCGCAAAAGCGCCCTGGCGGTGGCTGCTGGGTCACTGGAAACAAGAAACGAGCGATGGAAACACGGGCACGATGTACTGGTACAAGCCGTACCGGGATGCAGACCACCTGATCGGTCAGTGGCAACAAAGTGACGGAACCCGCCTTACCGAAATCGCGGGCTGGCGCCCCGATACCCAGACTCTGGTTTCACACGCCTACGGCAGTGATGGACAGTATTTTGACGTCACCTTCAACGAGGTCAGTCGGCTGCGGATGAAAGGGCCGTTCCATCGTCGTCTGGCAGACGGAACAACCCAATCAGGGACTTTCGAAATCAAACAGGTTGACGAGAATACTGCCCAGGTCCGTGAAGTGGCGACGGACGGAACCGTGGTCACCGCCGACTTCCAGCGCGTCGACACGGCGACCGACGCGCGGACAGTCGCGAAAGAATGGTACAAGTTCCAGGCCGGTAAATGGACCATCAGCTGGTCCGATGGGGTGGTAGTCGATGTGACCTACACCCTGGGCTCCAATGGCGAGGCGTTGCGTGGCACCCACACCAGTCGCGATGGCAATAGCAACACCTCCTTGTGGGGATGGGATGCTTTCCAACGGCGGATTCGCCACACCGGGTATGGGGCCCAAGGAAACTCCTGGTCGATCACTTATACGAAGGTAACGCCAACCGAAATGCAGGGTGAAGTCCGCGGCAGCAATCGAGACGGTCTGTCTATGCTAGGACATGTCACCTTGAAACAAATCGACGCCAATACCTTTTCCTACCGAGTCGAGACCATCAACGGCAAGGGTGAAAAAGTCACCTCCACTGCGACGGGCATCCGCCAGACAAAAGAGTGATTGCCAGGCCTTGCCGCGCGTCGCAGGTTGCGCGGCAGTCTCTGAAAATCAGGGGGTGCTGTGGCTGGGATGTCCAGTACCAGTCAGCGGACTGCGGTGCCCGTTTGGTTTCTTGACGGCACCCGTGAGCTACGCTGCTCCGCTGGAGGATCTGCTCCAGCAGGGTTCGGCAAGCGCCGCCTCCCTGCTGGACCGGCGGCGGCGAATTCGGTAACGCCGCCGCACCCGGCGCATCAGGTGTCTACGTTTCCTTACCAACACGCATTCAAGATCATGAACGCGGACTTTTTCTGCGACGCGATCGACCAGGGCCCCGCAGGACGCCAAAGTGCAGAAGCAAGTGCAGAAAATGGCCAGACACGCGGTGGACGCAAGTGCTCTTGTCATCGGGACCTCGTTTGTGGTCTACGCCGGCGCGCCAGCCGCGATACACGACGCATCACGCGGGCGAGTCGTTGGCAACCATGGACTGGAGTGCAAACGCCGTACCACAGAGCGCAAATCGCCAGCCAAGCAAAGAACGCGCAGGCGATCCCAGCAAGTTCCGGCATGAATTGGAAGTGCGCCTGGCCCGCCCTGAGACGGGCGATCCTCTTCATCGACAGGGGAACGCCGTCTCGAAATGAGACAGACGTCTCAATCTGGGGCCAGCGACGTTTGCCGAAAACTTCAGATACAGCAGCACGAAACTTCTGCTACAACTGGGCGCGTCGTCCAAGAACTCACAGCTCAAGATTCGCCCGGCATGGTCTTTCGATTTCCGGAAACGCGCGACGTATCACCTACCGCTGAGTCGGACTACAAGACACGGCGGAGATTCCTGACCTCCCTGGGGATGGGGACCGCCGGCGCGATGGCAACCGTCGCAACAGTACGGCATTGGCGCCGACCACCGATCACACCGCAACCACGTATTGAGAACTTCACCAGGAACTACACCTTTCCGGTTGACCGCCCCCTGACACAACAAGACGCGGTCCTGCGTTTCAATAACTTCTACGAGTTTGCTGCCGACAAGCGCTCAGTGGTGCAGCGTTCCCGCGGGTTCTGTCTTGACCCGTACACGCTCGTCATCGACGGGCTGGTAAAATGCCCCCTTGTACTGGGTCTGGAAGACCTGCAGGCGATGCAACTTGAGGAACGCGTCTATCGCTTCCGTTGCGTCGAGGCCTGGGCGATGACGGTCCCGTGGGTTGGCATTCCTCTGGCATCCATCCTGGCGCGGGCCGAGCCGACGGAGCGCGCCAAGTACGTCGCCTTTGAAAGTTTCCTGGACGTAGCACAAGCGCCTCGGCAAGCCAACCTGAGTTTTCCCTGGCCCTATCGCGAAGGGCTCCAGATCGAAGAAGCCATGAACCCGCTGGCATTCGTCGCTCTCGGACTGTACGGCCGATTCTTGCAGCCACAAAACGGCGCGCCGCTGCGGATTGTGTTGCCGTGGAAGTACGGATTCAAAGGACCCAAAAGCGTCGTGAAAATGACGCTGTCTGCAACACGCCCTCCGTCCTTCTGGCACACCTTACAGCCGCTGGAATACGGTTTCACCGCCAACGTCGATCCGGCTGTCCCGCACCCCCGCTGGTCACAGGCACAAGAGATAGAAATTGGCGGCTGGGGGCAACGCCGGCCGACGCTGAAGTTCAATGGTTACGGTGAATGGGTAGCCCATCTCTATCCGCGTTCATGAGATTCTGCCGTGACCACAACACAGGTACTGCAAGTCGCCTATTCGACGCTCGGCCTGTTTTTCGCTTCGGCCTCGATTCGCCTCTATGGAAGTTGGGCGCGCCGGGGCGGACGATCCAAGCTGATACTGGCCTTTACCCTCACCTGCCTGACCATCGATTCACTGTGGGATCTGATTCAAATGGTAGCCGTTCAGCCCAACCGTTGGCTGGTGGGCGTACTGCTGTCCTGCGGTGCGCTGCTCATCGGGCTGGCGACGACGCGTACATGGGATTCCTTGAGGCGGCGAGAGGCGGCAGATACAGACCGGGCGGGCCCGGTGTGACACGATCGGAAACGGGTGCCAACTAACGGAGAAACCCGTGCCAGCCGAACAGGATTCCTTTCGTTTTTCGCTTCCGGTAGGATGGAGTGTATGTACACGCGATCCCTTTGTTTTCTGCTTGGCCTCAGTCTCGTCGCTGCCACCTCAGATAGCGGAGCGAGCGATCAACCGGTATTCGCTTTCGTCAAGAAACACTGCGCCGCTTGCCACAACGCCAAAAAAAGCTCCGGGGATCTCGATCTGCTGTCGCTGCAGCGCACGGGGCGGTCTACCTTTGACCAGAGCCGTGAAGCCTGGGAGCGCGTCGTGGGCAAGTTGCAGACAGGCGAAATGCCGCCACCGAAAGCGACCCAGCCTCCCCTGGCTGAGGTCCGACGTGTAACCGATTGGCTGTCCGCAGAATTCGCCCGCCAGGACCGGATGATTGAGCCCCAAGCCGGCCGCGTCACAGCGCGACGATTGAACCGAACCGAATACAGCCACACGATTCGAGATCTGCTGGGAGTGAACATTCGGCCGGCCGCCGATTTCCCGCCCGATCAAACCGCATTTGGCTTCGACAACAACAGCGACGCTTTACGGCTCTCCCCCGTCCTGCTGGAAAAATACCTCAACGCCGCGGAACGGGCCGTGCGCACCGCCCTGTTTGGGCCCGCCAGGCTTGCTCCGGCGATTGTTCACTACCCACTGCCGGTCCGCATCAATCTCAGTCGGGGTCAAGAAACCCTACCCTCGGACTTGTTTGATTACGACCACAGCGGCCTGAGCATGGTCTACTCAGCGCACGTGACCCACTATTTCCCGGTCGACGGCGAATACCAGTTCCGCATTGTTCTCAACGGCCACCGCCCCAACCAATCGGAACCCGCACACCCCGCGCTTTTCCTGGACGGTGTACTGGCCCAGAAATTCGCGGTCGATGCCACCGACCTGGAAGGCCAATTCGTGGAAACACGGCTCCCGATCGAGGCCGGTGAGCACTTGTTGTCGGTCGCCTATCTCAAGGTATTTCACGGACTGCCGCCAAAATATGGGGGTCCTGCACCATCCCAGCGTGACCCCGCGGCCCTGCTGAGCAACAATGCTCGGGGAAAATTGACCGCCAAAGATATCGAAGTCCTGCGAAAACTGGGAACGAAGATCAAGACCGACGGTGTGGAAACGCGCGTCGACAATCGGTTTGAATCAATCGATATCGGTGGCCCGTTCAAGCAACGCATCCAGCCACAAAAAGAGAGTCTGGACCGGATCTTTGTCTGTGGACATGGGCCGCAAGATCATACCGAGGACTGCGCGCGGAAGATCATTACCAACTTCGCGCAACGGGCCTACCGCCGCCCGGCGCGCTCAGAAGAAGTCGACAACTTGCTCCGCCTGGTCGCCCTCGTCCAGAGCGAGGGCGATAGCTGGGAGGAAGGAATCGCCACCGCCCTGCAAGCAATCCTGATCTCACCCCATTTCTTGTTTCGCATCGAACAGGATGCCAGCGCTGCCGAGGGAAAGACCGCCGCGCCTCTCACAGATCATGAACTGGCGGCGCGACTCTCCTATTTCCTGTGGAGCAGCACCCCGGACGACGAGTTACTGCAATTGGCAGAGGATCAGGAGTTGCGCCACCCAGACGTGCTAGCCGATCAAGTGCGCCGGATGCTGAAAAACCGCAAGTCGCGCGCCCTGGTCGAGAACTTTGCAGGCCAGTGGCTGCAATTCACGAACATCGACGTGGTCAAACCCGATATGCGCACCTTCCCCCAGTTCGAAGAGAGCCTGCGTCGCTCAATGCGACGTGAAACCGAGAGATTCCTCGAAGAAATCATCCGCGCGGACCGCAGTGTGCTCGAACTTCTGGACGCAAATTACACGTTCCTCAACGAACGGCTTGCTCGGTTTTACGGTATCGAGGGTGTCAAAGGGCCACAGTTTCGGAAAGTCGATGTCGGTAGTACGCGACGTGGGGGTGGCCTGCTTTCCCACGCCAGTATCCTGACGATTACCTCGTATGCCACGCGGACGTCACCCGTACTGCGCGGTAAGTGGATCCTGGAAAATCTGCTCAACGCACCGCCGCCGCCGCCGCCCCCCTCCGTGCCTGCCTTGGAAGAAACCGCCAGCGAACCTGGTGGTACGTTGCGTCAACAGCTCGAGGCACACCGCAGCAACACCGCCTGTGCAGGCTGCCATGCCCGCCTGGATCCATTGGGTTTTGCGCTGGAACATTTTGACGCGATCGGCGGCTGGCGCGACATGGATGGCAAGGCGACCGTAGACGCCTCAGGGCACTTGCCTTCAGGTCAATCTTTTCAGGGACACGCCGAACTCAAGCAAATCCTGCTGACCGAACGCCAGGCCTTCCTGCAATGTCTGGCAGAAAAACTACTGGTCTACGCGTTGGGACGAGGCCTGCAACGCTATGACCGACCCACCTTGGCGAAGATTACAGATCGGCTCTCGACCCAAGAGCACCGCTTTTCTGAACTGGTACTGGGCATCGTAAAGAGTATGCCGTTTCAAATGCGAAACACTGTCGCGCGCACTCCGGCTGCGGCCAAATAGAAAGTACACGTCATGACGATTACGATCCCCTCCCCACCGCTGTCTCGTCGTACGCTGCTGCGTGGAGCTGGCGCAACGATCGCCTTGCCATTGCTCGATGCGATGCGCCCCGCAGTTGCTGCCAATGGAGACGCATCGCCAACACACCGGATAGCTGTGGTGTATGTACCCAACGGAATTGTGATGGACGAGTGGCTGCCCGCTACCACGGGTCGCCAGTTCACTTTCCCGCGGATCCTCAAACCACTGGAGTCGATGCGCGAACACATCACGGTGGTGTCCGGACTGGAAAACACTGCCTCTGGCAAAGCCCAAGGCGGTGCCCACGCGAAAGCATCCGGTAGTTTTCTTTCCGGCATGCCTCCCAAATTCACGGCGGGTCCCGACGTACGTGCCGGAATTACTTTTGACCAAGTTGCCGCGCACCAATGGGCCGCGCACACCCGCGTACCCTCCTTGCAGTTGGGATTGGAAGATTCCCGCATGGTGGGTAACTGTGATTCCGGTTCAAGCTGCGCCTACACAAACTGCCTATCCTGGAAAGATGCCGAAACACCACTCGGCGTCGACGTCAATCCGCGCTCCGTCTTCGAACGCCTGTTCGGCAATGTGGACCCATCGCTCTCTCCAGAGATCCGGGCGCGACGGGCACGGTATCGTCAGAGCATCCTGGATTTGACGCGGCAAAGCACCCGGCAACTCGTCCGCAAGCTCGGTGCGGCCGATCAGCGCAAGTTGGACGAATACCTGACGTCACTCCGTGAAGTAGAAAAACGCATCACATCCGCAGAACGGGAACAACGCGTCCCTACGATCGATAAACCCTCAGGCATTCCGTTTGCGTTTCCCGACTACGCAAGACTGATGCTCGATCTGCAGGTGATCGCGTTTCAATCCGATTTGACCCGCGTCTCGACCATCATGTTCGGCCGCGAGGGAAGCGTCCGCACGTACCCCGAAATCGGTGTGGCCGATCCCCACCATCCACTGACGCACCACCGAGGCCATCCCGATTTCATCGAGCGGGTCACCAAGATCAACTGCCTGCATGTCGAACTATTGGCCTATTTTCTGGAACGCCTCAAGGCAAGCCAGGACGCGACGGGATCCCTGCTGGATCAGTCTGTCGTTCTCTATGGTGGCGCATTGAGCGACGGTAACGCACATTCCAGTAGTAATCTTCCCCTGCTGGTGGCCGGAGGACAGGGCGGCCAGCACATTGCGGCGCCGCAACAACCGGTGGCCAATCTGTTTGTTGATTTGCTCAACCGCGTGAACATTCCCACCGAGTCGTTTGGTGACAGCACGGCGCGCCTGGCGACCGGCGCATAGCGCGAGATACTCTCGAGCTTCCACCACTGCCCGATCACGTCCAGGTTGCTAACCAACCTGGCGGCGGCTGCAGATAGATCGTCACAAGTCAGGCAACCGCCTTTCAATGATTGACCAGGAACTCACGGCTGTTCAACAAGGCCCAGAGAAGATCTTCCAGACCTTCACGGAAATCGGGAGCCCGGTTGAGGACTTGCTGGCATTCCAGGAGTTCATCGGCGGCAGGCAAGCGGCTGTAAGTCGCCAGATAGAGATGGTCAATTGCCTGTTTGGTGCTACCAGGCTGTTTCAGGTCTTTGTTTTCCAAGAGTTGTGCGATGCGACCCTGTTTATCAACGAGTTTGCGGCTGAGTAGTTCACCGTTGGCGATATGCAATATCTGCGCCAGGTTTGCGTCGGCGGTCCGTTCGCATTCACAGGCAATGGCGCGTTGTGGACGGCCCAGGGTATCGAGGAAGTAGGACTCGAAGTTCGGATCGGGAAGTTCGATTGCCCGGGTCCCTAACGGGACCCCGTTGAATCGCTCGTGGGTGCCGCAGGCAGAATCGATCGCGTCCAGAAGCACTTCTGCGGGCAGGCGTTTGATATTGTAATGGGGGTAGAAGCGGCGATCGTAAGCGTTGTCGGGAACGGCCGTTGAGCTGAGTTGATAAACGCGCGAGGTCATGATCGTTCGCATCAACCTGCGAACATCGAACTTGACTTCGATCAGATGCGCGCCGAGCGCATCAAGCAGCTCGGGGTTGGAAGCCGGGTTGGTCGCACGCAAATCATCCACTGGCTCGACCAGCCCGGAACCCATGTAATACGACCAGATGCGGTTGACGATGTTGCGGGCGAATAGATTGTTCTCTGGAGAAGTAAGCCAATCTGCCAGCGGGCGGCGCAAATCGCGGATCCCTGCGACTTCGATAGGCTTGCCCAGCAGAGGTGTGGGAGCCATCGTCTTTCCCAGCCGGGGATGGGTGATCGATCCGGAACTGTTGAGTTGTACGATCGCATTACCCCCGAGCACGTCAAACTTGCTGTTATTCTTGGTGCCAACGCGGGTGAAGAAAGCAGCCAGACCGTAGTAATCGGACTGGCTATATGATTCATATGGATGATGGTGACAGCGGGCGCATTGGATGCGGACACCGAGAAAGACTTGCGCCGTAGCCTCGGCGAGATCGGTTGGGGTGCGGGCGATACGATAAAAATTGGCCGGTCCGTTTTGCAGCGTCGATCCCTCAGCAGTAATGATCTCCCGGACAAATTGGTCAACGGGCATGTTTTCCCGCAGCGCTCGGCGGGTCCAGTTGAACAGGCTCCACATACCGGCGACACCCGTTTGTTTGCGATTGTTCCGTAGCAGATCACCCCACTTCAATGCCCAATAGCCACTCCAAGGTTCGACATACAGATCGCGATTAACATCGCCTGTAAGCCCCAGGAGTTCGTCGACCAGGTCATCGCGCTTGCGCGGATTGTCGGACTGGAGAAATGCCTGGACTGTTTTCGGCGCAGGGAGCGTACCGATGGCATCGAGAAAAGCGCGACGTATAAATACCGCATCAGAACAAACCACTGTCGGCTGGATCCCCAGCCGTTTCCACCGAGCTTTGACGTGTTCGTCGACAAAGGTCCTGGGCTGAAAACCGGCGAGATCAACCTGTTCCTTGAACGGGGACAGTACGTGGGAAATTTTGGCCTGTCCGGCATAGCGTACCATCACAGCAATCTGCCCTTTGCCCACGCATGTGAGCCTGCCCGCTTCAGTCACTCTGGCAATCGCATCACTGAGACTGTCGTATTTGGCGGTGCGGGTCACATCTCTACTGCTGTGGTCACTGTAATGGGCGACAACACGTAGCTGCTGCTGCTGGCCAACGCGGTAGACGCGCTCTACTGGCGAGACGGTCAAATCGACAACTTCGGGCTCGTCGGGCTGCGGCGCAGGTGCACCGGCATTCAACCAGGCCGTGAGGACCTCGTGATCGTAAGAGTTTTTTGGGAATCGTTTACCACCCTGATGAGCAAATTGCAGAAGTGCCTTGCGGAGCAGCAGGCTGTCGGCCGGCCTGACCAGGGAAATCCGTCTGCCCGGATGCTCGCGAACCAGTGATGCATAGTCTTGCTCTGGGGCAAAACCGAGCAACGAAAGCTTGAATCCCCCCTTCCCAAATTGCGCACCATGGCAGGCACCTTGATTGCAGCCGGTCCGGCTGAGAATGGGAAGCACATCTCGTTTAAAGCTGACTTGGGCCTGTGGCAAAATGTGGCTGATGGCGATCGGGATCTCTGCAGTCCGGTTCCCCTGGCGAACTCGAATGATTCCGGTACCGGAGGTGATCGGAACGATGGCCCCGCTCGTGGAGACCGACGCCAGACTGCCAGGTACCACCTCGTAATCCACATCTCGGGTGAGATCGACGCGCTGCGCTTGGGCGGTCTTGCCAGTCACCTGCAACTGCAACCGGGCTAGGTTTCCAACTAGATTTGCCTGTGGTGGATCAACATGCAGAGAGACAGCAGGATCGTTCGCACGGACAGCGCTTACCGTGGCCAGCGTCAGCCAGGTAATGCAGAGCAAGTAGCCGATACGAAACGGAGCTGTCCGATCCATATAATCTCCCGTTCAGAATCGAAATGCGTCCTGCGATACGCTTCCGCTGGCCACGCAAAAAACGCTCATTAGTGACGACAATCCCCAATGACGTCTGTTACGATGGTTGTTCAGCTTACTGGCTCAAACCCTGGTATTCAACGGAACCCGGCTACCGATTCTCTAAAGTTGGGTTTGCTGAAAAGTAAAATCCGGTCAAGCTTCGTTTTCTCAGAATCAATCAGCGGTCGGAGTGTTGTAGAACCTTTGGTCATTCGAATTGTCCGTGAGAGGTAAACGTCGTGCTGAATCTCTTTCCCCAGCGAATGCCTGACTGTGAATCGACTCGACGGAGCTTTCTGCTGCAAGTCGGTTCGCTGGGAGGACTCGGACTTTCCCTCGACACGTTCCTGCGCGCCGAGGCGCGCGCTGCGGCGAGCCACCGATCTACGATCAGCAATGCGAACTGCATTCTGATCTGGACACGGGGCGGAACCAGCCATCACGACAGCACCGACCCCAAGCCCGCCGCCAAAGCCGAAGTACGCGGCGAATTTGATGTGATTGACACCGCTTTGCCGGGAATCCAATTCACAGACAAGATGCCACACTTCGCCAGGCATCTGAAAGAGTTTGCGGTCATGCGGAATCTCAACCCGCAAAATGCCGGTCACGGCATTGCCGATGCCATCATGATGTCGGGAAAAAAGCTGAACCCTTCTCTGACGTACCCCTGTTTCGGGTCCGTGCTGGCCAAAGAAAAAGGCGCACGCAGCAAATTGCCCCCGTTTATCCAGCTTGGAACCCAAGTGGATCGCGAATTCGGTGGCGGTACTGCAGGTTACCTGGGGGTGGGTTACAACCCATTCGAAATTCCCGGTGACCCGAACAAGCAGGAGTTCACGGTGCGTGACGTAACGCTGCCGGGCGGCACAAGCCTGGCGCGACTCGGTCGCCGCCGCCAGGCGCTGGCCGCCATCGACCGACTACAGCGCGATGTCGAAAAGCAACCCAATACACTCAAGGCGATTGACGGCTACTACGAAAATGCTTTCAGCATGATCACGTCGCCGGCGACGCAACGCGCCTTTGACTTGCAAGCGGAAACGTCGCAAACACGCGATCTTTATGGCCGGACGAGCATCGGTCAAAGTTGTTTGCTGGCCCGACGGTTGATCGAATCCGGCGCCCGCTTTGTGACAGTTTCCAGCCCGAGTTGGGATACGCACGTCAACAATTTCTCGAGGTTGAAAAGTTTACTCCCGCCGCTGGATCAGGCGTTTCCCGCCCTGATTCTGGATCTCAAGACCCGCGGGCTCCTCGAGTCAACACTCGTCGTCTGGATGACCGACTTTGGCCGCACACCGCTGATCAATTCAGCCGCAGGGCGTGATCATTGGCCTTCAGCCGGACCGATTTGCTTTGCCGGTGCGGGTACTCCCACGGGAACAGTGATCGGGAAAACCGATGCCACAGGTGCGCGTCCGGTAGGCCAAGAGTATTATGCCAACGACGTGGCGGCCACCATCTACAGAAAACTGGGGATTCCGCTCGACACGTTACACGTCACTCCAGACGGGCGCCCGCTGCAAGTCTGCGACGGTCGCGTCATCCCACCATTGATGGGCTAGCACGGGCGCGGATGCGGCTCGTGTGAAACCCTCAACCTATTTCAGTTGATCCCTGCACCATGAAACTTCACATTGTTCCTATCACGGTTGCCACTCTCTGCATTCTGGCAACAGCGCTCCCGGCGGAATCGACCATTGGTTTTCGTCAACTCTGTTCGACGACGCCCGTGGCCGTCCAGCGAGGCCAGAAAACAACGATCCACGTCCGCTCGAACTACACACTGGATGGATCGTACAGGGTGCTGTTCGATCGGCCCGGCATCACTATGAAGTCTCTGGAAACCAAGCTCATCGCGGCACCACATCAAGGTCGAGGTACCCCAGGCACACCGTTTCGTTTCGAAGTTGACGTTCCCGCCGAACAAGCTCTGGGCGTTTACGAGTTCCGGATTGCTACGAAAACAGCGGTCTCCAGCGTCTCCCATCTGCTGGTTACCGACTATCCGGTTGTGAATGAATCGAAAGATGAAAATGGGTCCACAGCAACAGCCCAGGAAGTCTCCTTTCCAGTGGCCATCTGTGGTATGTGCGGAAATGCGGAGGACGTCGATTACTACAAATTCACTGGGAAGGCGGGGCAGCTCGTCACGATCAACATCTATGCCCAGCGCGTGACCAAGGCGGTTCACAGCATGCAATCCGGTGGCAGCGGCGCCAGTGTGATGTACCTGATGGACTCGATCCTGACATTGCGGCGTTCCAACGGGCAGATCCTCGCCGATAATGACAACTTCGTTGGTGGCGATTCTTTCCTGACATGTAAACTTCCCGCAGATGGCAGCTATTTCCTGGAAGTCCGGGATACCCGTTTCATCGGCAACCCCAAATACGTTTACTGCGTGGAGATTGCCGACCGGCCGTTCGCCCATGCAGTTTTTCCTATGGCCGTTCAACAAGGACAGACAATCGAAGCAGCGATCGTCGGACACAATCTGGGTGCGCTTGAGAAAACGACGTTGCGCTCTGCAGCTGGTGACTCCCTCGGATGGAAACGGATCTCGATCACAACGCCCCAGGGCCAAACCAATCCGGTACCGGTACTGGTCAGTGCGTATCCCCAGCTTGTCGCTACCGGGAATCACTCACTGGGCAAGGCCATGCCACTCTCACTGCCAGTCGGCGTCAATGGTCGGCTCTCTGAGCCCGATGAAGTCCACTACTACTCATTCGACGCGAAGAAGAACCGCTATTACCTGCTGGAAGTCGAGTCCGACCGTCGCGACTTGCCGCTGGACAGCGTGATAAATGTCTTCGATTCAACCGGCAAACAAGTTAACCGGGGGGACGATGGCTACTACACCAAGGACGCAACGCTGTACTTCAAAGCACCGTCGGACGGCAAATTCTTCGTGTCAGTCAGTGATCTCCACAATCGAGGAGGCACTCGGTACATCTACCACCTGCGGGTCGAACCTAGTGGCCCCGATTTTGAAATACACGGCAAGTACTACTATGCCCAACTCGCACCCGGCACGCGGATGATCTGGTTTGCCCGGCTCAGTCGGAAAAATGGGTTCAAGGGGCCGGTCGAAATGCAGGTCGAGGGACTGCCACCGGGGGTTAGCTTCACGCCCGTAACCATCCCCGCCGGGCTCAATCACTGCGCTGTGATCCTGTCGGCCGAGCCCGACGCCCGGATCGATGCCCGCCTGGTTCGACTCTACGGCAAGGCGATGATCGCCGATACCGACGGTACATCACGCGAAGTAGTCCGAGCGGCTCGCGTCACCTGCGAGTTGCAGGCATCTGGAGGCTCCCAGGCAAGATGGCCCATCAAAACACAAATCGTCGGAGTTACCAATCCACTCGATCTGGTCGAGTTCGAAGCGACGCCAAGTGAAATTACGCTTCGTCCAGGAGAAAAAGTCGAGATCAAAGTCCGCGTCAAACGCAGCGAGGAGTTCACCGGCCCGATTCAGTTGGCAATGCCATTCCTGTATGGAAACTCAATCGTGGAAGATCAACTGCCACCCGGTGTCACTATGTCGTCGGCGAGCAAAGCGCGACTGACGGAAAAAATGGTGGAAGGTACGATCATTCTGGAAGCGGCCACAGGCGAAAACGCGCCCAAACCGATCACGCGCTTCCCCATCGCGGTCATGGGCCGAATCTCCATGTCATTTTCGATCAGCACGAACTACGCATCGAACCCGATCCGCCTGACAATCGCGGGCGCTCCGGCCAATGCGGAGCAGTGAACACAGTACCGCGGAACACCCGCACATTCGTGCTGCATCCTCGGTCGACGACAGCACGCAAACGATGGTCGCCGACTGTTCGCAGCGCTGGGCAACCAGCAACGCGAACCCGTCGGCCGAAAGCGACGCGGGCACTTTGAGTGTCCCGCTGGCTTTCCAT